>SDBV01004707.1_pt1 | contig 19475 bp, 7 predicted proteins | sample 2277081 | NCBI WGS metagenome assembly SDBV01 (sample SAMN10402039, study PRJNA504765) | marine sediment metagenome | isolation source: marine sediment core GS10_PC15, 223 cmbsf | place: Arctic Ocean: Southern Knipovich Ridge | collected 2010
ACTTTTTATCTCAATTCTCCAGCCCTGATCATCAGTAAGATGCCAGTGAAAAACATTCATCTTATATTCAGCCAACTGATCGATATAGGCTTTTACTTCATCTTTGGTAAAGAAATGCCTGCTTACATCCAGCAATAATCCACGCCATGGAAACCTGGGCATGTCTTCTATTTCAGCACAGGGGATTTTCCAGGCCACACCATCTTGTAAGGAACTGCTTTTTACCTGTGGTGGTAACATCTGTATTAAAGTCTGAATACCATAGAAAATACCATTTGCTGTGTTGGCAACTATTTCAATATTCCCGGGAGTAGTCTGAAGCTTGTATCCCTCATCTCCCAGATTTTCATTTGGCACCTCAGATATTACCAGATTAATGCCTTTCCCAGAGCCCTCCTGAATTTTCAGGCTAAAACCTAAAGCACCACTTAGTTTCTCATCCAGGTGTTTTGCAACCGGCAGCAATTCTTTGCTGTTGCAAAAAATAACCGTGCTCTTTTCAATTGTAAAATTACCCGCGCCTAATTTTACTTTTGCCGGTTGTGGTATAATATCTAATTCATTATTAATTAACGCGTTATCCTGAGCAATTTGACAAGCACCAATAAAATTCATTAATGCAACAAAAAGAAGAATGTTTCTAATATTTTTCATGTTGAATCTTATTTTCATTCATTCCGATACTATGTTATTGAAATACAAAACTAGCAGGAGCATATGCCTTCAACTCAAATGAGAGAGAATTACCTTTTACCTGTATGGGTTTGCTGAGAGGCCGACCTCGCAGATCCACAGGTTGAACCGATTGAAATTTGAACTCCACAGGCAATACAACTTCCAGTTCACCTGTTGTTCCCCCCTGCTCCCACACCCGCAGCACGGTACCTTTACCGTCAGGATTTGGGCCAAAAGCAGAAACAGCTACTCCCTTTCGCGATAGAGAAATTCCTTGCTGTGTAACCGGTAACTTTCCGTTCTTAACTTTTGAACATGCCACCTGCATTGGAAAGCGGGTTTCCATGGCTGGTGTGTAGAGCGAACTTTCAGCTGTAAAATTATCAAAAGTCCAGATTCGCACCCGGGCACTCATGCGTTGTCCGTTACCAATCCATGCAGAGAAGTTGGTGCGCCAGTGATTATTATACAGATTCAGGTAAACGTATGGTTTCTTGGCTTCGTAACGCTTGTCAAACTGATACTCTCCAGGCTCTCCCAGGCTCACCAGTGGCGCATCAGGGGAACAGATACCGATGCCTCCTCCACTTGTCCCATCATATACAGCAACTCCGTTATTCACCCACCAAAGATGGTAATTGGCATTATCTGTTATCATATCCTTTACCGGATCAACGTCTGCACCAACTCGTCCGAGTCTGAAATTTGGATTGTCACACTTGAAGGGAAGACATATCCATGCTGCTTCCGGCCATGAGTCGGGTTGCTTTTGCCAGCTCACTTCAAGATCAGCAGTAGGATTAATACCCGACAGCGTCAGTGAAATAGAGATCTTTTGCGGTTGTCCCGGCCCAGGGAGTGTACCAGTCATCACCGCTTTCACATCGATGGAGGATCTCTCTACATGAAGGGACATCTCTTCCGGAAGTGCTGAACTGTAGGCAACATCCTGAGGCATGTCGTAGGCAACAAAGGCAAACTTGTGTGCCTCGTATTGGGGGTAGAGCGACTTGTCAATCCAATCGGAAAGTTGCTTGTAACCAAACCGTTCGTAGAAATATTGACCGAAACCCTGTGGTGCATTTGCATCAACCAACTCCTTACCTGTTCTTTTGTCAATCAGGCTGACTATCCTGCCTTTTTTAGCATCCACTGTAGCTTTGAAATACGGGCTCTCAATCATACCTGTATTTGCATCGGCATTCATCCTTGGAAGATCTACCTGTTCTTTTGATGCCACATAGGTACGGTAACCCATGGATGGAATATCCTTGACCACAAAGCGTGACATGGGCGCCTTGTCTTCAATGGCAGGGTATTCATGTGAAACAACAATGGCCGGTCCCCCGTCAACAGGTTTTATGGAGACAAAATTATTGCCAAAGATGAGACGTGTGTCAAGTGTTATTTCTCCGTCACGTGTCCACGGAAGCGGGTTGTACACCACAATTCTATTCTCGTCAATGTTAACATTGTCGGCAAGTGCAGCCACGGCATCCCGATACGGATTGACCACCAGCTTCTGAACATTCCTGACGTAATCAGTGTGATCTTTCCATGACTCCTCCATTAATTTATACTGAGGTGGCAGCCCTCTCTCCCACAACTCCTGCCAGGCAACTCCATACGGAAGTTTAAGATAATGCTGATTGGCAAGACCCCAGGTATGTTCGCTGTAAAGCAAGCTCTGTTCATAGGCATCAGCAACAACCTTACTTATATCAGGGCGATAAATACCCCAAATGGCTTCGAGTGTTGATAGCTGATCCAGGCCTCCAATGGAAGGTCTGATATTCTGAGCCAGCTTGCTCCCCTCTGGTCGACTCATGGTTCCATGAATCCATACATCACCAATATCGCTGCGTACAACCGGTACTTCACTCAAATCTTCTTCCAGTATCATTTCGGCAAAATCATCCATATTACCTACCTTCGCATTTACACCCTGACTTTTGTAAAATTCAAGGTCTTTAGAAACGGTTTCCGGATTAGGTGGCCCCTGATTATCGCCCGTCATACTAATATATATCCATGTTTTATACGGCCAGTCAGCAGGAGGAAGCCGGTCGCTACCGTAGCCATTATTATAAAGGGTAAGCAGACGTGAACCATCAGGACCTTGCCACCAGAAAAAGGGAGGCAATCCCAAATCCTTATTCACAACAGGACCACCCATATGGTAGAACTTAATCCCGGCGTGTGTGAAAAGTGTTGGTATAAACCAGGAGTGTCCCGGAACATCAGTCATTTTTGCACTGATAGAAAGAGGTTGCCCATAATTACGGGCAAGGGTAGAAGAGATATTGAGCCCGCGCACCAAATCTTCCGGATCAGAAGTCTCAGAGTGGATGGTAAATGGAAAGGCGTGAATGGCCAGGTTACCATCAGCGATGGCCTGTTCAATCTTTTCCTTGCGATCTGGCGCCTGTCCTTCCCAAAGGATCTGCTTCATTGGCCATCCTGAAAGCGTCCAGACAAACTGCTTGTCCTTTGGCTGGCTGCTGTTTACCTCAATTGCTTCAATCACAAGGTCGGCCATCGAAGTGCGGTAATCATGCAAAACCTGCTGTATGGTCTCCGAATACCCAATATCGAAATGTGTTTTATACACGATAATCACATTTTCAACACCCGATTTCTTCGTTGGATTTTTCTTTCGGCTCTGTTTGGCAGTGGTTGATTTAGCATCGGGTAAAGTCGTTTTTGTATTGTAATTCTGAGCCTTAGATATCAATCCGTTTGCCAATAACAGAGAAAGCAATGCAAATGAGGCGGCTATTATTTTCATAGTAATTTATTTTTTAATTAATTCCCCCAGGTTTTTACCCACCTCTTTGATCTATTCAATCACATACCAATTATACCAATTAGGCTGCACTTCCACTTCAATTTCAATCTCATATTCGCGGTTCAATTGATAAGTTGCCGGGTGCTTCTCCTTTTCACGAATATTTGCGGTTTCCTTTAATCCGGTATAATACAATGGAACTTTTATTTTTTTGCGGATAACATTGTCGGTAGGATTGAACACCATTAAAAATCCTTTTTCCTTTAAGGATGGATTTACGTGCATCATATAATCGATATCGCGTCCATCAGCCCGACGCAAATGGATGATGTCACTTTCCAAAATATCCCGGTACTTTTTGTACCAATTTACCACTTGTTTTACCATGATCTTAGTTGGTTCCGTATCATATAAACGTGGTCCCCTCAATGCTGATTGAATTCCCATTCCAATATTGCTGATAAGCATCATCTCATAGTGATTCAAATGTTTGTTGAGCGGCTCAATGGTTGCTGCGGCACCTCCACCATGATATTGTGCAAGTGGAATAAAACTCCAACGCATAGAAGGGATACTCTCCCATGTGCCATCAAAAATATTTTGCCGGGTGTGAATTAACTGTTCGCGACGAGGCAGCGACCAGTTGTTTTCGCGATAACCAATTCCACATTGGTTTGAACCTGATAAGTAATAGTAGTCAGGAACACGAAGGTAAACTCCTTTTGATTTACACCATTTGTAGAAATCGGTGATTATTTTCCACTGTTTGTATTGCGAATCTCCCAGTCCGTCGTGCCCAGGATGTTCTGTTGATGCACAAACATCACCCGGATAATTTCCGTCATGGGTAAAAGTTTTAAATCCGGTTTCGGTAAACATTTTATACATTTTTCGAAAATATTCCAGACCCCACTCGCTTCCCAGACAAGGCGAATTTCCAAAGGTGGCAAATCCACCCCGTCTTCCTGTTTGGGGGTTGATCACATCATCCTTCTCACTTATCCTTCGTGATGCCAGCAATGAATAGGTTCCAATCTTTATTCCTTTGCTATTGGCATATTCAGCATATCTTTTCATTTGCTGATAATTTTCCTCGCTTTCATTTTCGGGATTAAATCCGCTTCCGAATGAAAAATTTATCATTTCATAGCCTACTTCTGCAGCTTGATCTATTCCGTTGGTGAACTCTTCCCACCCGGACCGGGTAATGTGGAACATCATAGGATTTTCCGTTGTCCAGGGTGCAATTGTGCGATACATTTTCCTCAAGGCTAGTCCGTTTCGTTCCTTGTCAAAGGAATCGTAAGGCAGCATAAAACATCTGATGGATTGGAAGGACTCTCCTGACTTTACCTGAAGGTGGTATCCATATTCAGGATAAATCTTCATGACATTGGGAATATCCTGCACCCATGATATTTGGGTTGTATAATCCTGATCAGCTTCCCAGTGAATCGTTTGGTTATTGGCAACTTTCACCCTGCCTGCTGAGAAAGCATAATCCGTTTCAAAATGAATATTGGGCTTCACTTTAAGGTCTTCCCGGTCACGGTAACCCCCATAGGGATCATGATCGGTAATGCCCAGGTATTCCGAAATAATATGATCGAGTTGAACAGGAGTTGCTGAATTATTATGAATTGTAATCCATTTCGATATTGCCGGGATCCCATCATACAATTCATAATTCACCGAAATGACAAGCTTTTTCAGGTCATTCAATTCTGACTTGATTTTATCAAGTTCATTACTATCAAGTCTGCTGTAGGCCGTGAATTCATTCATCTTCAAACGCACCAGTTCCCCGGGAAATTGGTGATCTTCACCCTCTGCATTTTTTCCCAGTTTTCCAATTCTTACAGCGACAGGATCATTTACCGGCTCTTCAAAATCAATAACATGAAATGTTTTCCAGATTCCTTCTTTTGGTTTTGCCTCACAGAACACCTTATTACCATCAATTCGTAGTCGTAAAAACCAGGTTTTGCTGAAGTCAACATTGTCTTTGCCCCCGGCACGGGTGTTTTCCCGTTTCCCATTGAAAACGGTAAATCGCCAGGCACTGTTATTTCTTACACCCGATTCATTCCCGGGCAGCATATTAAATTTTATGGTCCGTTCTTTCCAAACCAAGGCAATACCCGGACCCCACAAACCACTTAAATCAGTTCCGGCATCGATGGAAGTTTCCACCAGCCCTACGCCGGGAGGTAATTCATATTCAGCATAAACAGCCGTATTGTTTGGAGTATAAATTTCACCAGGTTTCCCTTCATTTAAAAAGGAACTTCTTTCGTGGGTCGGGCTTGTTCTGACTTTCCATACCAGATTTAAGGAAGTAAAGTCATCATGAAATATTTCGTGTCGACCAATATTACTTGTTTGTGACAAGGCCAATAAATCTTGTGAAGACAATTCCCCCAACTGATAATCCATCTGCAATTTAACTCCTTTGGGGGGCCAATGGGCATCCGGCGCATGGTGGCGCACCCTGTTCCATTCCAGCCTTTTTTCGGGCTGACCAACTTTAAATCCGGAAAGCCTGAATGAAAGTGGATCAGCTTTTAATGAATCAATCCAGTCGGGGTACAAAAAAGCAAGATTTGGTTGTCCTGTTAATCCACCAACATTGATGGTAAATCCGTTCACTGTTACTACTGCTTCAGGTTTTACCGCCCTTACCAGTTCTTGCTGATTACCTAATATTTTTAAACTTGTGGTGGCTGCATTTGGCGTAAGCCTGAAGGTGCGTGAGATAATCCCGTTGGAAAGAATTAATTCATTTTCGTTTTCATTTTTGAAAACTTGCGCTTTTTCATTTGGTTGATTAATTAACCAGTCGTTTGTGAGTCCTTCGGTATAGACTATATCTGCTACGGGCAAATCATTTAATTCAGTCTTGTAAGCTTGACCAAATACAATATGATTTAGCGAAACAATGATGAATAAAAGATAAAAGCCTTTCCACTTTGCTTTAACATGTACCATATCACTTTCCGGGTAAGTATTTTTAGTTTAACTACTCAACAATATTATAAACTGACAGATCTCTTATTTTAGGTTCGGCAATGGATTCATTGATTTTTACTTTTACGGCAGATAGTTCAACATCGTCAAATCGGTGAATGTACTTGTGCCCAATACACGACCCTTCACCCAACGTGATCCACTTCTCTCCCTTTTTTCCAAGGATTTCAAATGTTCTTACCCTTTCCCCATCCTTTATATCCTCCATTAAAACCACATGATTAATAATTTGGGAATTAAATTTCAACATCACTTCTTCTCCACTACCAGTGGTTTTAGCAGCTGGATTTTCAAACCGCTTCTTAATTTCATCTCCAAACTCTTTCATCCGTTGAACATCACCTTCCGGTACCAACCCCCGCGTATCGATCACAACCCCTATAAGCATATTGGTGTTGCGCCCTGCTGTGGTGTAATACTTGTCAAGCAAGGTTTCCACGGACATCAGGTGCTTTGTGTTTTCCGGGTGATAAAACCAACCTCCCTGCCATCCTCCATGGCGAATGGGGAAATCCGCTTCACCGGGACACCACAATGTGCCATCGGAATTGCCATGCAAACGGTCAATTTCCGCATCTCCACCGCTGGAAGTTGTAGTGTGGGTTGTACTCCAACATGGATATGGTGCTACTCCCTGCTCATTACCTACCCAGCGAATGAGCGAATTAGTTCCTTCCGGTCCTTGAAAAACTACCGCCTGCGGTTGGTGCTGATGCAGCAGGCTCACTATGTCAGGGCCTCCTTTTTCCGGTGGCAGACAACCACCATCAAACCATACTTCAAAGAATTTACCATAACCAGTGTAAAGCTCCTCCAGTTGCTTTTCAACAGTAGCATTATAGGCCTTTTGTTGCTCTGGATCGTTGCTCTTTACCAGGCCCGGATTGTCCACTTTCAGATAACCATTGGCTGCTGCACTGTAATATACCCCCGGGCGAACATCATATTTTTTGCATGACTTGATGAACTCTGCAAGAATATCACCCTGCCCATTCTTCCATGGAGAACTTTTAATACCATAATCGTGTGCTTTGGTGGGCCACAGGCAAAATCCGGTACAGTGTTTTACCACCAGTACAGCATATTTGCCTCCCATATCTTTTACTGCTTTTACCCATTGGTCGGTATTTAATTCTATGGGATTGAAAATCTTTGGATCAGGGTTGTAATCCCATTGACCACGCCATCGATATTCGGGTTCATAAACATTTATATCAAAATGTATAATCGCTCCAATTTCACAATCAGCCCATTCAACCTGTTCCTTTGTTGGTTTGGGTATTTGGGCAACTAGCCCATTACAGAAAATCAATATGAGCAGTGTAGTAAATACTTCCTTTATTGTCTTTTTCATCTTTCCTAATTGAGTGAGTTATTTTTCAATTGATTTTCTCCAGATTTTCCCCCACCTCTTTTATTTGTTCTAAATGATGCGGAAGAATTTCTCCTGCTGCGTCAGTTACAACTTCCAGACATAATACGCCCTCGTTTTTCACAATCTTTTCTGCCATAGAGACGAGTTCAGCAGTCTCAAATTGTTGTCCTTTTCCGCCCCATTTTTCTCCAAGGTAGGTGAATAAAAACCATTGTACACCATCCTCAACCCATCGACCGGATGGAAACTCATTGATGGTTCTTTTTTCTCCGGAACTGTAATCACAGTATGGTGTATTGACCTGTATTTCTCCAAAGCCATAATTATATGTTACAATACTTTGTTTGTTTCCTGCTTTGGCCGCCAGGGTGTGGGTGCTGATATTATGTTTTAGGGACATATCCATGCGTGTACTTCTAATGGCATTCCAGGAGTATAGTCCGTCAAACCACCACCCTTTGACTCCTTCACCATATCTCAGACTCCATTCCCTGATCATATCCTCCAGGATAGGCTGGTTAAATTGACTTGTGGCTGAATCATTTTTAAATGGATATTTGAATTTCTCAGACACAAGTTTATTGCCCACCGGTGGATTACTGGGCAGGTATAATATTACTGGAATATTGTGCTTATTTAACGCCTTTATTAAATCCAGAGGCAGGTCACGATTTGAGCATAACTCTCCCGGTTTCACTTCCACAATGCTGTCAAAAGTTGCGTTGGGAGAACAGTAGTAACCAGAGTTCTGTCCCAGGGTAAACATCACAAAGCCAACACCCGCTTCTTTGGACTGATTGGCAAATTTTTCAACATTAAAACTATTCACTGCATCATTCCACTCTTTTGCACCACCATCAGGTACAATAACCGGTTTTAAATAATGTACCATGATGCCATAACCGGCATCCCGGAACCAATCAGTGTTGGGATTGCCTTTATATTCCACAGGATTTGATGATATTGCAGAAGCAGTTATTTTCTCATCTCCATTATTTACACTACAGGTTATTTCACATTTAAGATATTTGTTAACATAAGAGGTCAGTACTACGATCTCATCAGTCCAGATACCCTGAAGCTTCTCCCATTCACCGTCAGGTGATGGGGAGATATACCAGCTATACGCTGTATTTTCAGCTTGATCAGGCAGTTCACATCGTACATTTACCAGGTTCTTTGCATACAAGTCACCTTCAAGTGATGCGTTTTTTATTTCACTTGTCTCACATGACAATAGAAAACAAAAGACAAAGGTCAGATACAGACTATTCTTTTTCATAATTCTGGTTTTATAGTAAGTTTTTCCTGTTCAGATTAATTGATCCAGATGGGGCTTGACCATGCATTTTCGCCATCCCATTGTTTTACCCGAACGTAATAAATACCTTTTCCGGTAAAAGCCTTATCGTGCCATCTCCCTTTCCATCTATCGTTGCTGTGGTTTGCCAAAATGTTGGTTTCCTGCCAACCGGATCCATCATATTTACAAATAATAACTTCATCGATATTTGCTATAGCTCCTACTTCAATAATGAACTTTGGACTTTCTGCTTTGCCAAGTTCAATTTTTGAACCCATTGGGTGACCCTGGCATGAAAACAATAATACAATCCTGGCTCCTGAAGTACCATAAGTATTGCGAAGCTTCATGCCTTCGTACAGGCTTTCCCGTGAAAGCTTTTTAGCAAATGTAGCTTGTAATCCAGCAGTAAGATAATTGACCTCTTCCCAACCACCCTGGGGCCAAATCTTCCCAGGCACCTTACACAAATGCCCAATGGTTAACCTGTGCATATCCGAACCGCCCACTGCACCCAGGTAAAGCCCCTTTTCCAGGTTCCCGCGAAACCGGTTTTCCTGTTTTCTCCTGTCATGCATATGGCCTCCGTAAATCTCATCTAACCAAAGCACCTCATCATCAATGCTATCGGTGTATGCAGTATGCTGATGGGCAATGGCAAAATGAGGGGCCGTAATCTCATTGAGTTGTTTCATGAACATTCCTTCAGAAATACAATTTACCCGAAATGGTTGGTCATCTTCATCTCGCCCTTTTAGATTTTTGGCAGCATAAAACAGAACCACATCCTTTTCATTAAGGAAATAGGCATTGGTATGTCCCTGCCCTGCCCATTCGTAGCCATAAAAGGTAATAAACTCGCCAGGACTGTTTGCTTTGCCGGTTTCTTTCAAATACCGGTTCCAGGCATCTACAGTCCCAAAATATTCTGCATGGCATGATACCGTGGCAAAATCAAGACCTGCTACCCTGGGACCATAATCAAAATGCTCCAATATATCGTTTGTCCCGTCACAATCCAGTGTATGGGAGTGCATATCCCCAAAATAGAGTTTGTTCTCCACCGGCTTTGTAGAGACAAAAATGTAATTTGATTTTCCGGATAGGTTGCCCTTTTCGGCAAATACCTGAAACCATCCTTTCCTGGTAACCTTTAGGTTATCTATTTCAATGGCTCCCCTGTCCTTTATTGAGAAGCTCACTTTCTCAGGCAATTCAATTCCTTTATTTGAAGCGCACAAGCTAACCTCTCCTTCAAAATCTTCTGCCGAATTCCCATATTTATCGACAGCTGCAATCTTCATACTGAAAACATCATTAACTGCATGCAATGGCTGGCAGGTAATATGAAGCCTTTCTGCATCATGCCCAATTACTTTAATAGATGGAAGTATCAAAAATTCTCCTCTTCTTATGGGCAAATCCCTGTCACGTTGCGGTAACCTGGAGTATATAAATGGCAGAAAATAATAATTGGTTGCAAAAGCAGGCGCCTGAACACCGGATGACCCTATATCCTGATACCTCCTGTCAGCTCCCCATTTAATGGTTATTGTATCACCTTCTTTTAGTTTGGTATCGGTAATTACCTCAAGGACAAATCTCATCCTCTCATTAAGAGACCGTATGAAGTGCCCCGGCTCATTGGCATAAGGCCTTGTTGTTCCGTATCTGCCAACTTTCAGTTTTAGGTTTGCATTTTCTCTGGAGCATGAAACAGTGGTATAGTTGGTAGTGCCGGGAAGATCTGTTTGCCAACACCTTTCTTGTCCCCAGAAATTGTTGGGCAGACCTAAATGCCAACGGTCAATATTACTGCCATTAACAATACCAAACGAATCGTCAGTTGAAAGCCCGTCCTTGCCCAGGGTAATCTTAATCTCGAAGCTGTAGAATTCTTCTCTTTTTACCAAAGAGGGAGTTATACTTACGGTGGTACCTACTCCTATTAATGATTCGAGGCTGTTGAATTTGGGAGCAATATCACTTTCATTAATATTCCCCGGGGCAAGTCCCCCGGCAGGGTAGGGTGTTGAAGGTTTTTCTCCAGGAGGAAAAAATTCTGCAGGTTGAATCTCTTCAGGGGTCAGATCAATGAGATCACCATTCTTCATCTGTTCCTGTTTTAACTGATCCATCATCTCTTCAACCTTGTCTGCATATGCGGGGTCATACGCCAGGTTTTTCGTTTCGTTGGGGTCGTCAACGAGATCAAACAACATGTTCCGGTCTATTTTGGGATACCTGATCAGTTTCCATTTTGAATCACGGATTGAGCGCTGATAATCCCTGTAGGCAAGCATCAGGTGATCCCTGACATGAGATTTTGTCCCGCTAATGATATGGAATAAACTTTCTCCATCCAGATCTTCAGGAATTTCAATACCCACAAAATTGCAAAAGGTGGGAAAAAGATCGTGAAGATAGACAAGGGCACCCGAACGGCCTTCTTTTATACCTGGTCCTTTGAAAACCAGGGGAACTTTCATGCTTCCTTCATAGATGTTTTGTTTACCCATTAGTCCATGATCTCCAATGGCAATCCCCTGGTCGGAGGAAAATACAATGATGGTATTATCCGATAATTTTAACGAATTGATCCCATCCAGGAGTCTGCCAATATCATAATCCATGCTGGATATGACGGAATAGTAATCATGTAAATGACGTTTAATGGCCTCTTCTGTGCGGGGCCAGGCTTCCAAAGATTCATCCCTTATGAGCATATCACCAATATCCCATTCATGTATAGGTTTATAGTTTTCAGGCAACGATAATTGATCAGGATCATACAGATCCCTGAATTCTTTTGCTGACCACCTGGGATCGTGGGGACAGGGAAAACCAAGGTACATGAAAAAAGGCCGGGTGGTATCCCGTTCGCTTTTAAGAAAATTTAAAGCATCGTCAACAATCCCTTTACCGGGTCTGCCTGTACGTAAGGCATTCACCATATGAACATCTTTATAATGATCAAATTGCTCCCGTATGTCCGGATTATTGGCTCTGCCGCTTTTTTCCCTGTAAAATGTTTCATAACCTGCAGAATTCATCGATTTAGGCAGGGAAGGCCAGCCTGGATTTGTGTAGTGGGCAGCTCTCCTTTCTTTTCCTAAACTATCACACATGCGTTTATCAGCCTCGAAACGGAAAAATACTTTCCCGCTCATAACCATATTCCTCGACGGGATACAAACGGCTCCGCTATTACCTCCGAAACAATACGCGTTTGTGAAAACAAACCCACCCTCTGCTAACCTATCGAGATTCGGTGTTTTAATTTCAGGATTCCCCAGGGCACCGATGGTATTCCACTTCTGGTCATCTGTGAAGATGAACAGTATGTTTGGTTGTAGTATATCTTGTTGTTCTGATTTATCCCCGCTGCAGCTGTTACCTGCCATCAAACATATTATCAAACATGCATAGAATATTTTTTTCATGAGCAAGAGTGTAAATCAATTAAATTCGTCTCATTTCTGTTCAATAATAAACCAGGTCTGGCTTTTGGCCGGGATATTCACTTCCATCTTGATATTGAAATCTCTGTCTAATGTATACTCTTTGAATTTCCCATCCTGTTCGCTGATTTTGGCTACATCATTCAATCCCGTGTAATACAGATTAACACGAAGAGTACGGCGAATATCCTTCGTGAGGGGATTGTACACCATCAGCAATCCCTTTGTTTCCCCGAATGGATCCACATGAAGGATGGCATCAAAATCCTGTCCGTCCGGCCGGCGAACATGAATGATATCACTGTCGAGTATCCGGCGGTGTGATTTATAAAAGTCCACCCACTTTTCGACCAGGGATTTAGTTTCCGGTGCATCATAGAGTTGGGGTCCCCGGTAACAAGCCTGCACACCGGCACCGAAAAGGTTTGCCAGTCGCTGTCCATAGTGGGGAAGGTGTTCCTTCAGGGGCTCGATGGTTGCGGCTGCCCCGCCACCGTGATACTGTACCAGGGGAACAAACATCCAGCCCATGGAGGGAGTTTTCTCCCAGGTGCCGTCATATACATTCTGGCGTTCGATGATTTCCTGCTGATGCCGGGGCAGGGACCAGTTGGTTTCCCTGTAGCCCATCCCTGTTTTGTTGCTTCCGTTCAGGAAATACCAGTCAGGTACGTTCAGGTAGATTCCATTGGCCCGGCACCAGTAGTAGAACGATTGGATCTTCCTGAACTGATTCCATTGGGAATCTTCAAAACCATCGTGCCCCGGATGGTGGGTTGCCGAACAGGGATCTCCGGGATAGCTGCCGTCGTGTTCCAGGATATCCTGACCGGTTTCCCGGTAAAAACTGTACAATTTGTTAAAGTATTCAATGCCCCAATTACTTTGCAGGCAAGGGGAGTTCCCAAATCTGGGACGCATTCCTTCCGGCATTTCCACATCGTTCCCTCCGCCTACCTTACGACTGGCCAGCAAGGAGTACCCGCCCAGTGCAATTCCCTTGCTATGTGCATAGTCAGCCAGCTCTTTCATCCTTATCAGGTTGGCTTTTGTAGTATCTTCAATATTATATCCGCTTCCAAAGGTCATGATGACCATTTCAAAACCCACTTCGGCACATTGATCTATGGCTTTTTTGACCGATGCATCGTCAGCCCTTCTCACATGCATCAGGATGGGATTTTCGGTAACCCATGGAGCGATGGTCCTGTACATCCGCCTCTTTGCCAGTCCTTTCCGTTCACGGTCCCAGCTATCGTGCATCAATTCCCAGGTACGGAAGCTCTCAAATATATTCCCGGGATCAACTTTTTGCGCAGGTCCGTACTGGGGTTTACACTCCAGAAGGACAGGCATGACACGCTGGTAGTTAACCTGTGTGCGATAGAGCGGATCTGTTTCCCAGTATACACTTTTGCCCAAACTGCTGGTAGAGGACATGCCTCCTCCAAAGGTATAGTCCGTTTCAACCGAAATGTTCGGGTACATCCAGTTTTGTTTTACTCCCACGGAACTTTCCGGTTCGGTTACTGCCAGGATCTCGCTTTTGAACCGGTCCACCCTTATCTGCTGTTCTGACATGTTTTCCAGAGTAAACCACTTGCAGAGCAGTGGCAAACCTGTATACATTTCGTAATGTACGTTGATCCGGATATTCTTCAGGTAGGAAAGGGCTTCCACACTGTTTTTCTTCACCTGACCGGGTACCTGTCCCAGCATCCTGAATTCAAGCATATGGCAACGGCCCTGTTCACCCGTATCCCTGTAGTCATTTGCTCCTCCGGCCGGATCCATCTTGCCGATCCTGACTGATTTTGGCATGGCGCCAGTCGGATTTGGCAGTTCAGAGAGAATAGTCCATTCTTTACCGTCGTAGGAATAAGATGCCACAATATCTTCCTGCACAAGCTTCATGCGCAGGTATACAGGTTGTCCGGGTTTCAAACCATAGGTAAATTCCCTGGTTTTCCCATCAAAGACACTAAAACGGTCGCGGCTTGTCTGAAGGTTTACTTTAACCACCCGGTTGTAAAAGACCAGTCCCAGCCCGGGTCCCCATACGGTGCTCTGGTCTGTCCCAGGATCGATCCTGACGAGGAATACCCGGGCATTTTCGGGTACTGGCAGTTCGGCAAAAACAGCCGTATTGGCCAGGGCCATTATCTCTCCGCTCTTGCCTTCATTGATAAATGAATTTCTTTTATGGGCACCGGAAGCATGGATTTTCCAGTTATTGTTGATAGATTGAAATTCATCTTTAAACAATACAGGGCGGCTGTCATCGGAAAGAGACTGTTCAGCCAGTAAACCGATCGCCTCATTCTTGAGCTGGTAATGGAAGGTCAACATTTTACCTTCCGGAGGCCACGGAAGATCACGGGGCATCCATTCCAGCCGCTTTTGCCAGTCAAAACGCGGTTTGATTTCATCAGTATCATGGCCTTTCAGTTGAAAGGCAAGGGGATCGCTTTCCATTTTATTAAGCCATTCGGGCAGCAGGTAATTATGTATCGGCTGACCGGTCAGTCCCCCGACATCAAAATGAATGCCGTCAATAACAACCTGTATTTCAGGACGTACCGAACGAAGAAAAGATTCATCCGTTCCAAGGTGTTCAAGTCCCACGGTTGCTCCATTGGGTTCCATTGAGAAGGTGCGGCTTATGATACCATTTGAAAGTACCAGTTTGCCATCTGCTGTCCGGTAAAGATTTGCTTTAGCATCAACTTTATCGACCAGCCAGTCCATTTCCACAGCAGTTTGCTGCTTATCATATACTGGTAACTCTTCAGTCATTTGTGCCCATCCCAAAATGATTGGAATATTCAACATAATGTATGCGGCTAATTTTTTCATCCGTTTTTAAGTTTTCAGTTAGTTATCATCTAAAACATACTAATTGCAGCTAAGCTTTGTTCTTGGCAAAATATTGGGGTATGTCCAATTCCTTTCATAAAGAATCAGTTGACCCGGATTCCTGAATAACCAGTAACCAGCCTTTCCCGCCTTTCACAATCAATGGTACACCCGGTTCAAATTCCTGTTCTTCCTGAAAATCTTGAATGAAGGGTGCATAGATTTTTGCCCTATCCTTATCAATCTGCAATGAATTCCAGCTGATCTCTAAAGAACAATCCTGCTCTTCTTTGCTCCAGTTACCAACAGAAACAATCACGGTTCCTTCCTTCCTGTAAACCGTAGCCCGCAGGTTATGATTGTTGGTTTGTACCGGGCAATCCGGGTCCCAGTAACCAATCATATCCATACTTCCCATATCAAACTTATCCATAAATCTCCAGATGGATACAGGATTCCTTTTGTGAATGTAAATGCGATTGGTCATCCCATATACCATCCCCCTCCAGGGATTGCCCCCACCCCGGAGCATTTCCCCCATAAGCCCGAAAGGGATACCCGAAATTTCTGTTAACCAGTATTCCGGATTACGATCATAATCATAGCTCTCCCCAAACCACAAGCGGTCGATAAAAGGGAAAAGTTCCATGTACATGTTCATGGAATTGTTCCATCCTGTCAATTCCTGATATTCATCCCAGGAATGGAAATCCATAATGCAACCGGCTTTATTCCTGTCTAAGATCTTGCGGGCCCTTTTAAGTGATTCATGCTCCAGTGCAGAACAATCAATATAAATCCCGTCGATATCAAGGTTTTTGACCATCCAATCCAAGCCTTCCAGGTAAAAATTATTGAGTCGCGAATCAGGTGTCGTGACTACCGACAAGTCCGTTTTCCCGGCAAACTTACCCTCTTCTAGCCGGGTTACCCAGGCCGGGATATAGTTCTCTTTCAGATTCTCCCGTAACCATGGGTCCGGTCCGTTTTTATGTAGGATGGTCCTGACATCATTACCCGGTCCCGGAAAGATGATCTCGTCCCCGAGACACCTGAAAGCCCACAGTTCTGGAAGATTCACAGTAAGCTCGCGTGTAGTATAGTAAGGCTTAACCTTAATATTCTTCTTGTGGGCCTCTTTGATATATTCCCGGAAATCATCGACTGATTTGTCGTAATATGGATAGTTAATGAATGGATTAAAGGAACGTGAGTGGTGTATATTGATTACGTTGGCACCATCCTTAACAGCTCTTTCCATCATAGACTCAGCGGTCCCACTGTGGATGAACCGTGTGGAAAATTGCTTCGCAACATTGATGGTTTTAACCGGAGTAACCAGCAATTCAAAATCAAAATGAAGCTCCTCTCCATCCATCATCCTGCGATCCCCGGAAAATGCGCTTAACAGCACGGTGCCCTGTCCCTTGTTTTTCAGACTGATCCCCCCCTTATCCTGGTTGCCCCATGAAACGGGTATATTGAGAGGGCCATACTCATAATAAATATTTGACAGCGAACGTCTGTAATTTTCCCCCTTGAACTTACATCGAATACCTGCATTTACATCACCAATCCACACCGCGTCCTGGGCATTCCTCATATCCCATTGCCACTGGTAATCAGATGGACATGCCCCTCCTCTCCTGCCAAGTCCCATCATATAGCTGGCCACCTCTTTCTTTATGGGTATTTCAAGCCGGATATCCTTGATTTCCAATTCCTTCAAGGCTTTCAGAGTTAATTTATAAACCATAAATCCGTCAAATTCAATTTTCCCTTCACAGGTTAAAATCAAGTCATCAGATTTGCTTTCCACCTCCCATTTCAAAGTACCTTCTGAAATATGTGTGAATTCTATTTTGCCAGTTTTCCATCTGGTTTCCCCATCATGCTGTTTAACGATAAACCGGAAAGGGGCTGAAAGGATTTCCCTGGCATTTGGCCCAATTTTCGTAACCGAATTAGAAAAGAAGCTTTGGAATGCTCCCGGAAGTCCATTCTTCTGAATTGTTATTGACCTTCCCAAAAATCCTATGGTGAGGTCCTCCTTTTTCAATGGGATATAGGGCTCGACGATGCCGTCATCCTGTGCAATCCGGGAATCGAGCCATTTCAACCTGGCCATTCTCCAGCCCTCATTGGTACCATGATTGGGAATAGGCGGGCCATAAACCCCAATATTTAAATGGATGTTTGTTGACGGTTTATTACTTGCAGAAACGACCAACTCGCCTTCATAGATGCCCGATGCATCTAAAGGAATTTGAACTCCGACCCAAAGTGGCTGAACTTTTCCAGCAGGAACATTCAATCTCTTTTTAAAAGAGGTCCCCATATAATCAATTCCACCCAAATTGAAGCACCGGAAGGTTTCCTTAGCAATGGCATTTCCTTCATTATTAATCAGTTTATTGAAAGCTATTTGGATATCTTCAAGCTGACTTTCCGGACAATACAATCCTATTTGGAATGTGTAAAATTCCCCGGGACGAGCTTGTCCGGAAAAATGAGTCAATTGCGCTTCATCTCTTTTACACCAGTGTTTCGGGAGGCCGTCAAACATTCGTACAGACAAAGTACGGTCCTCCGTGAATGTAAAATACTCCTTCCCGGCATGCTTTTTTAAGAATAGCTCCATCTCCTGCTTACTTGCAGTGATTTTCATTTTATTATCATCCATATTTTCCTGGGTGTATGAGATGGATGAGCCAATGAAAAGAAGGGCGCTGATGAACAAAAAATTAGTTTTCATATCATTACTCATTGAGTATCATTTTATCCCTTAATCATCCTGGTCATTTTCTGATGCCATTTAATATCTTCCCACATCCCTGCAAACTGGGGATGAGTGAAATTTGAAGTACAAAGAAATTTGTAATTGTCATGTTTCAGTGCCAGATCAATACAAACCTCTGCTGCTTCCCTGACCCATTTCCAGTCTAACTCCGGATGGTCATACCAGAAAATGGCCCCCCAGCCTTCCGTATTGCCACACGGGATTTCATGTTTTGCAGCCATACCGGAAATTGTGGTCAGCCTGTGATCCATCCATTCTATCAGGCTCTTCTTATGCTTTTTCCAATGTGCTAGCAGGTTATTGTAAATTGACCTTTGGTCCAGTTTCTGATCTCGGGAGCTGATTTGTCCTAACCCCGGAATGGATCCGTGATGGGCGAACCAGATATGGTAGTCGATGGCCGAAAACTGCGAAATATCGATGTCCTTCAATGGCATGCCTGAATCGAGTGATGCGTAAAAGTCAAGCTGCGGATAATCATTTTTAAGTGTTTTGATCAGGCTGGTAATGAATTCATTATAAAACAGTTTCTGAATTTGATTGAATCCATCAGCACCTTCAGTGAAAACGTCAGGCAGGTTGGCTTCGGGATTATTCAACTTGAACTGCTTGATATTACTCCGCTCATTAAGACCATTCTTCAGCCAGTCATAACCATGCCAGAAAGGATATTCATTCAGCAGGTCAACGTAAATGATATTGTCAAGAAGTTCGTGTTGATCTAGGAAGGTCAATGTTTCCTTCCATGCCCGGAGCAATCCTCCTTCCTCAGAAAAAATAGCTTTTCTGTCGGTACCATGTGACATGAACCAGGTAGCCAGTCCCACCCGGATACCGTGTTTTTCGCATTTGGGCAGGAACTCCAGTAGTGCTTCACGGGGTCTGATGGTTGTTGTATAGTCATTTCCCCAGAGGGAAGGAGTCCATCCGTCCTTTACACACCTGTATTCTTCTATTATAGTACCATCAGAATCTGACGCAACCAGTTGGGGCATGGCATCGATCCGAATGGCGTTGTAACCCCGATCAGCTAAACCATCAAGTACCCTGTCCCAATCCTCAAATTCACCATACCGGTGATGTCGGAGTATCCAGCTAAAGTCCCACATGGCAATGGCCAGGGGCTTTTGCTGCAAACTTATGGGTACAGTGTCCGAATTGTCCTGGTTTCCTGAAGATCTGTTACAGCT
>SDBV01004708.1_pt1 | contig 19473 bp, 16 predicted proteins | sample 2277081 | NCBI WGS metagenome assembly SDBV01 (sample SAMN10402039, study PRJNA504765) | marine sediment metagenome | isolation source: marine sediment core GS10_PC15, 223 cmbsf | place: Arctic Ocean: Southern Knipovich Ridge | collected 2010
TTTTGTGTGTTTTGGGCTGGGCCGCGCGATTCCAATCGTCCGATGTGGGCCGTACGAATTCAGCGTGCGACGCGAGTCGGCCTGATTCTGTTCGTGCGATTGGTTAGCGGCCTCGGGTGGTTGCCTGCGACCAGGCTTCCAGGGCTGGGGCGATGCGGCGTAGGGTGGCTAGCGCGCGGAGGCCGTTGGGGATCGTGTCGAGGCGCAGGAGTTCGCGGTGCGGGGTATCGACGACGACGCGTAGGACCGCGAACGGGCGATCGCCCGCGGCTTCGGCGAGCCAGCGGCTTTCCATGTCGACCGCGATGGCGCCGCTCGCGCGGAGCTGTTCGCGTTCGACTCCGCGGACAATCTGCTCGTCGGAGTGAATCGGGCCGAAGTGGGCGTTGACGCCGAGGTCGCGGAGCGCGTCTACGAGTGCTTCCGCGGGCGCGAGCTTGTGCGCGCCCTTCCCGCCCTGAAGTTCCGATGCCACGATCACGTCGCCGGGTTGGAGATCCGGATCCACACCACCGCAAAGGCCCGCCACCGCCAGCGCGCTGTCTGCTGAACCCTTCAGCCGAAGCGCGGCGGACTGCGAGCGCCTCGGCCCGGCGCCGGTTCGGATCACGCGCGCTTCGCGCAGGCCACAGCGCACTGTCAGCGCCTCGATGGACAGCGGCGTCAGCACGGCGAGGCCCACGGCTAGGCGCTCGGGTTCACGATTTTCCGCTCGCGTAGCGGCCGAGCGCGGTCAGCGGGAACACCACGCGGTAGATGTGGTAGTTGATGTAGAAGTCGCCCGGGAAACCGGTTCCCGTGTATTGCTCTTCGTCCCAACCGCCGTCTTCGCGCTGGTTGTCGATCAGCCACGCGACGCCGCGCTGCACGGCTGGCGAGCGCTCCTTGGCGGCGAGCAGAGCCATCAACGCCCAACCCGTTTGCGACGCGGTGGATTTGCCGCGCCCCGCGAGCGCGCGGTCGTCATACGAGCGCAGGTCTTCGCCCCAGCCGCCGTCGGGATTTTGATGGTCCTCGAGCCACTTTACGGCGCGCCGCGTCGCGGAGCCTTCGGGTGCTTCGCCGAGTGCGGCGAGCGCCGGCAGCGCGGCAGCGGTGCCGTAGATGTAGTTTGCCCCCCAACGCCCGAACCACGAACCGTCGGCTTCCTGCTCGGCGAGCAAGCGCTGGCGTCCGCGCTCGGCGCGCATGTCGTCGCCGTATCCCTCGTGAGCGAGCATTTCGAGCACGTGGGCGGTGACGTCTGCGCTCGGCGGGTCTATGACCTCGCCGAAGTCGCAGAAGGGGATTTCGGCGCAGAGGGCCTGGGTGTTGTCGGCGTCGAAGGACGCCCAGTCGCCGGTCTTGCACTGCATCCCGAGTGTCCACTCCGTTGCGCGCGCGATCGCAGCGTTGACGCGCGCGGGATCCGGATGCGCAATCTTGCGCAACGCGAGGATGACTTCGGCGCTGTCGTCGATGTCCGGGTAGTTGTCGTTTTCGAACTCGAACGCCCAGCCGCTCGGCTTCAAATCGGGGCGCTGCTCCGCCCAGTCGCCGATTGCGCGCACCTCTTGATCCACCAACCAGTCTCCGGCCTGAACCATTGCGCAATGGTCGGGCGCGAGTCCGGAGTCGCCGAGCGCGATCACCGCGAGCGCGGTATCCCAGATCGGCGACTGGCAGGCCTCGATGCGGCGCGTGCCGTTTTCGATGATCGTAAAACCATCCAATCCCGAAAGCGCCTTCGCGATCACAGGGTGATCCATCGCGTACCCGAGCACGTTGAGCGCCATCACGGAGTACACCCACGGCGGCTGGATCCCACCCCAGCACCCATCGGCCTCCTGCCGCCGCACGATCCACTCGACCGCGCGCCGGTAGGCGTGCCGGCGCAGTCGGCGATTGGGCCGGCGCTCGTAGAACTTGAGCGCGCGGTCGAGTTGCTCGAAGCGCCCCTGCCAGGTTGTGATCGAACGGCGCGGCGGCGACGGCGCGTAGCTGCGCAGTTCGTCAATCCCGAAACCGATCGGCCGCACGGGTTTGTGCGACGAGACGACCGTGAGCGGCACGATGGTCTGCCGCGCCCAACAGCTGAAGTCATAAATATTGAGCGGAATCCAGTTCGCGAGCAGGATCATTTCGGGCGGCATTGTGGGCAGGTCGTCCCACGACCACAGCCCGAACAGCGACATCCACAGCCGCGTGAAGACTCGCGTGCTCTCGAGGCCGCCGAGGTCGCGGATCAACTCTGAGGCGCGTCGCATGTGGGCGGCGTCCGCGGGGTCTCCGGCGAGCCGCAGCGCGACGTAGGCCTCGGTGGTGGTCGAGAGTTCCGGCGGTCCCTCGAAGTAGTTCGCCCAGGAGCCGTCGCCGCGCTGTTGGCTGCGGATCCATTTTGCGCTCTGCGCGGTCTCCGTCTCGCCGCGGATGCCAAGGAACTGGCGCAGCATCAGGTCTTCCGCGTCGATCGAGACGTTGGTATCGAGCGCGCCCTTCCACCAGCCGGCTTCGTTCTGCAGCGACAACAGGTGCTGCTGGGCGCGCGCGATGGCTTCGAATGTCCGGTGCTCTGTATTTGGGTTGGGCTGTGAGACCACTTTCTACTCCTGATCTTGATATTCTACCACGCCGCGCGACGGCGTGATCGTCAGGCGGCTACCGCCTCGGGGAGCCCCCTCCGCACCCCCACGGAAATCAAGGCTGCGCGCGCCGCGTTGTTGCCGCTGCGCACCGCGCCCTCCATGGTGGCTGGCCAGCCGGTATCCGTCCAGGCGCCCGCGAGGGTAATGCTGCGCGCGCCGGTTTCAGTTTTGGGCCGCATCGCTGCAGTTCCCGGCGCGCCTCGGAAGGTTGCCGCGCGCTCGCAGGTCACGAAGAAGGCTGTGATCTGCGCATCCTTCGCGGCCGGAAAGAGTTGCTGCAGCGCGGGCTCGAATTGCTTCCGCAGCTTTTCGCGCGACGCGCCCAGATAGGCGTCGGCGGCGGAGAGCGACACCGTCAAGCACTGGCCGTTTTTCACACCCGCCGCGTCCGTGCGATCGAAGATCCACTGCATGGGCGTCTCGACGCCCGCCGCAAACAGCTCGTCCATCACCACGCGGTCGTAGACGATGTGCAGGTTCACGATCGGCGAAGCCCCCAACGCGCGCAATGCCTCGCGGTCGACCTTCGCCTCGTCGGGCAGGATCTCCGCAGCCACGTCGTGGGGCGTGGCGACGATGACAGCGTCGAACGGAAAGACGCGGTCGCCCACGCGCAGCCTCGCCTTGCCGTGCGGTTCGCACTCGACGGCTTCGACGCGCGCCCGGGTTTGTAGCGTTCCGCCGAGTTTTTTGAGTTCGCGCGCCGCGGGCTCGGCGTGCAGCTGCGAGAGCGGAACCTTCGAGATCCCGATCTCGCCCGCGCGCGGATCCGTGAGCAGGCCGGTCTGAAAAACCTTTGCGGCGAGCGCGAGCGATGCGTCGCGGGGCCGCAGGTTGATGGTCGCTCGCGTGAAGAGATCCCAGAAGCGCTCGATGGCCGCCTCGCTCTGGCCGTGCTCGCGCAACCAGCCGCCGAAACTCTGCGCGTCGAGTTTGGGGTCCGCGAGATCGAGGTCGCGCAGCGCGAACGCCGCGCGGCCAACCCGCAACCGGTCGAGCACGCTCAGGTGTGTGTAGTGGAGCAGGCTGCCCGTCATGTGCAGCGGTGCGGGCAGCGCGCCGCGCCGCAATCGGGCCGCCCGACGACCGGGCATCAGCACCGGAATGTCGAGGCGATCCTGGATCGTCACGAGGTCCATTGCGCCGAGCCGGCGCAAGAACGCGATGTAGCTCTCGCAGCAGCGCAGGAAGACGTGCTGGCCGTTGTCGATCCAGAGGCCGTCGCGTTCGCTCGACCAGGTCGCGCCGCCGAGTTGCGTGCGCGCTTCGAAGAGCGTGACCTGCGCGCCCGCGTCGCCACACGCGATCGCTGCGCTGAGCCCCGCGAGTCCGCCACCGACGATGCCGATCTGCGGGTGCATCATCTGCACGTCCCTACCCGCATCGGTGCGAAGAGCATGCCAAAATAGCGCCGCGCGAAATCGCGGCGCCGCGCGCGCGGTGCGCCGCGCATCACGTCGTAGGAGTCGCGTGCGATCGCGTCGAGCGCCGCGCGGCCGCCAGCTACGAAGCCGCCAATTGCGAGCCGCGCACGCCCGCGCAGCGATCGCACGAGCGGGACGCCCTCGTCGAGCAGCTGGTGGGTGCGCTCGCACTCGAAGCGCAGCAGCTCGCGCAGCGCGCGGCTCGCGGCATCCGCGCCGAGTTCTTCCTCGCGGCAGCCGAACTTCACGAGATCTTCGCTCGGCAGATAGATGCGTCCGGCCGCGTAATCTTCCTTCACATCCTGCCAGTGCTCGACGAGTTGCAGACCCGTGCAGACCGCGTCGGACCAGCGGATGCGCTCGGGAGTCGCCGCGTCGAAGACGTGGAGCACGAGCTCGCCTACGCAGTTTGCGGAGAGGTCGCAGTAGTCGAGCAGCTCCTGGTAATTCTCGCAGCGGTGTTTGGTCTGATCGAGCCGGTTGGCGTCGATCAATCGGTGGAAGGGCCCGATCGGAAGCTCGCATTCGCGAATCGTGGGCGTCAGCGTCTCGATGATCGGGTGCCTTACGCCCGCGTTCCCGTCCGTTTGGGCGTCGACACAAGTGTTCCCGTCTGTTTTAGCGTCGACACAAGTGTCGACTTGCCGCTGCAGTTCGTCGAGCATGGCGAGGCGGTCTCCGTGCGCGGCGTCGCCGATCTGGTCTGTGAGTCGCGCGAAGCGGTAGATCGCCATCAGGTGACGGCGCTGCTCGGCGGAGAGAATGCGCAGCGCCACGGGGAAGTTCTCCGTGGCGGCGCGAGCGGTGATGACATCCGCCGCGAGCTCGAGCCGATCGGCTTTGAGCATGTCGAGAGAACCAGTGTGCACGGGGCCCCTGCTAGTGCGGTTCGTCCGGATCGCCGCGGCTCAAGATGAGCTCGGCGACGGCGCGTAACCCCGAACGCTGTCGGACGCGCGCCGAAGCGCCCGCGCCGAAGATGCCCAGCATCAAGTTGCCGTCCATCAGGGAGATCAGACCGTTTGCGTACTCCGCTGCACTCTCCGCGTCACCGAGAATCTCGCTGAGCGCGACTTCGACTTCTTCTCGAAATACCTCGTGGAGACCGAGCAGTTCTTCGCGCATTGGGCCGGAATGTTCGGGGGATTCCAGCACCCAATTGACGAACGCGACGATGTTGGGCTGGTTCTGTTCGACGAACTGTTCGTAGTAGGTGATCAATTCGATGATTCGCTTGCGCGGCTCGAACTGCCGCAGCTGTCGGCTGAGCCCTTCGCGAAACGGCACGACGAATTGCTTTGCCGCCGCGCGAAACAGGGTGTCTTTGTCCGAGAAGTGCCAGAAGACCGCGGCGCGGCTAACGCCCGCCTTGCTCGCGATCTGGGTCACGCTGGTGCGCGCGTAGCCGCGGCGCATGAACAGGCTCATCGCGGCCTGAAGGATGCGGTCCTGGGTGGCCGCCTTGCCCTGCGGCGACGCAGCCTTGTCGGGGTTGTCCGCCGCGTCGTGTTCAACGGCCATTTCAGCCTCCAACGTCCACTCCGAATGGTTCTGCTGCCGCCGGTCCTTCGGAACCCGGTGGCCCTTGCGGTCAGATTGGCTCGGCGTCGATTCGAAACCAACCAGCGGTTCTGACCGAGCCGAGGATCGAACCGAACGCCTCGGCGCGCAACCCCGGCTGCTATCGCGCGCTCGGGGTTCGTCAGCCGCGAGCGGGTGTGGGACCGACGATTATTGCCCCGCGGGGCGCAGGTCGTCCATCGAACCAGGCGCGGCGGCCGTCAATCGAGCCAGGCGCGCAGTTCGGGGCCGAGCACGCGCGGGGCCTCGCGCAACGCCGCGACCGACGCTGCCCCGACGAGCATCGCGATCGATTGGAGCGACTCGACGAGCGCGGCCGTCGCGTTGAGGACCCCGGTCGTCCCGCCGGCCGCGAATGCGCGCAAGAAGGGCAGCGCGAGCCCGACCGCGTCTGCGCCCAGCGCGATGGCGCGCGCGGCGTCGAGCCCGCTGCGGATCCCGCCCGAGGCGATGATCCGGAAACCCGCGCGCCGCGCGTAGGCGACCGACGCGGCGGTCGGGATGCCCCATTCGCGCAGCGCTGCTCCGAGCGACTGCTGGCGCGTCCCGCCGCGCATGCCTTCGATCCCGGTCCAGCTCGTGCCGCCCGCGCCGGCGGTATCGACCCACTCGGCGCCGACCGTGGCAAGCCGGCTCAGCGTGGCGGGCGAGAGGCCGCAACCGGTCTCCTTGACGATCGTCGGCACGTGAAGCTCTTCGACCAGCTCCGCGATGGCGTCGAGGCAGCCGCGGAAGTCGCGATCGCCTTCGTCCTGCACGAGTTCCTGGGCGGGATTGAGGTGGATACAGATCGCGTCGGCGCGGATTGCTTCGACGAGTTCGGCGACGCGCCCGACGCCTGCGTTGCGCGCTTGCACGCAGCCGAGATTTGCGAAGAGCAGGATGTCGGGCGCGACCTCTCGCACCCGAAAGGTGTCGATGGCGTCGGGGCGAACGAGCATCGCGCGCTGCGAACCCACACCCATCGCGAGCCCGAACTTCTGGGCGGCCGTCGCCATCGCGCGGTTCAGCTCGCGACCGTTGTCGGTCCCGCCGCTCATCCCCGAGATCACGATCGGCGCCTGCAGTCGCCGGCCGAAGTACTCGACCGAGAGATCGACATCCGAAATCGCGAGTTCGGGAAGCGAGTCGTGGAGCAGGTGCACCTGATCGAGCAATGTGCTGCGGTGATGTTCGACATCTCGCTCCGCGCAAAGCGCGAGGTGTGCGTCCTTCCTCGATTCGATCCCGCTCGTGGTGTCGCAATCGCTCATTCCATTCCCATCCAGACTTTTGCAGCGATTGCGATGCGGCGAGGCTTCGAGAGGCGCACCGGTTGCTCGAAACACGGAAACTTGCGCTCGATCAACTCGTCGAGCAGCGCGCGGTAGATGCGGCCCATCGCGGTGGCTGGCCGCAGGGCACGGCGGTCCTGGTCCGGCAGCAACTGCTCGGCGCGTTCGTAGTAAGATGCCGCGCGCTTCGCGTTGAAGCTCAACATCAACTGAAGCTCGGCGGTCATCTGGCCCGCGAGGATGCTCTCGGTCGAGATCCCAAAGCGCTCGAGTTCGGCTGTCGGCAGGTAGATGCGGCCCGCGTTCGCGTCTTCGCCCACGTCGCGCAGCACGTTGGTCAGCTGCACCGCGATGCCGAGTGTCTCCGCAAATTCGAGTGACCGGGGATCTTCGAAGCCGAGAATGCGCACCACGAGCAGGCCGACGGTGGATGCCACGCGGTAGCAGTAGAGCCGCAGGTCGTCGAAAGTCTCGATCGGCCCGTCGGTGAGGTCGAATTCGACGCCGGCCAGCAGATCGAGAAAGACGCGCTCCGGAAGCTCGAAACGCTCGACGACGTCGCTCAGCGCGACGCCGACCGCGTGTTTTGCCTTACCGCGGAAGGCGTCGTCGAGTTCTTCGCGCCAGCGTGCGAGCAGGGCCGCGCGATTACCCGCGATCTCCGGGTCATCCGCGATGTCGTCGGCGAGTCGGAAGAACGCGTAGATGGCGTGGAGCGCGTTGCGTTTGGACTTTGGCAGCATCCAGAACGTCGAAGCGAACGACGAGCCGCTGCGGCGCGTGATTTCCGCGCACTCCCGGAAGGCTTCGGTGATGTTGGGTTTCGCGATGTTGGGTTTCGAATTGGACGGCATGCCCAGGTGCAGGCTCACGACTTCTTGAGCCAGTCCGCCGTTCGAGCTGCGATCGACTCGGGATCGATCCCTGCAGCGGTCCACTGGTCGTCAGTCTCGCCGTGTTCTACGAAGCGATCTGCGAGCCCGCAGACGAGAACGCGGGCCCCGGGGGTCAGCACCGCAAGTCGTTCGAGTACGGCGCTGCCAAAACCGCCGGTCGCCATGTGATCTTCGATGGTGACGATTCGCGAACAGCGCTCGATGGCGGAGACCAGTGCTTGATCGTCCAGAGGCTTGATGAAGCGCGCGTCGACGACGCGCGCCGAAATTCCCTGGTCGGCGAGCAGATCCGCGGCCTTCTCCGCGACTTCAACTGCTTTGCCGATTGCGAAGAGCGCGATGTCTTTGCCGTCGCGCAGCAACTCGGCGCGGCCGATCGGGACGGCCTTCGGTTCGGGATCGAGTCTGACACCCATCGCGGTTCCGCGCGGGAAGCGCACCGCGAACGGGCGGCCCGATTCGATCGCGGTCGCGAGCAGGTGTTGGAGCTGGTTCTCGTCGCGCGGCGCGGCGATGACGAGATTGGGAATCATCCGCAGATAGCCGAGGTCGAGCACGCCGTGGTGGGTGGGGCCGTCGGCGCCGACCAGCCCCGCGCGATCAATCGCAAAGGTGACCGGCAGGTTCTGCAGCGCGACGTCGTGGACGATCTGATCGAAGGCCCGTTGGAGGAAGGTCGAGTAGATCGCACAGACCGGGCGCATGCCCTCGGTCGCCATGCCCGCCGCGAAGGTCACGGCGTGCTGCTCGGCGATGCCGGCGTCGTAGACGCGATCCGGATGCGCGCGCTCGAAACGGTCGAGGCCCGTCCCGTCGGGCATCGCGGCGGTGATTGCCACGACCCTCGGGTCGCGGTCCGCGATCGCCGTGAGCGAGTCCGCGAAGGCCTGGGTCCACGACGGTGGGCTCGGCTTGCCCGAACCCGGCAGGACCTTGCCGGTTTTCGCGTCGAAGGGTTTGCAGGCGTGCCAGCCATACGGATCCGCCTCAGCGGGCGCAAAGCCGTGGCCTTTCTGGGTGATGGCGTGGAGGACGACGGGTCCGGAGTTGTCGCGCAACCGCTCGAGGGCGGGCAGAAGTTTGCCGAGATCGTGGCCATCGACCGGGCCCAGATACTGAAAGCCGAGTGATTCGAAGTACTTGCGCGCGCCGCCGGTCTTCTTCAGACCGCCGATGCTCGGCGCGATCGACATCCCGTTGTCGTTGTAGACCACGCGCATGTCGGCGCCGAGATGGCCCGCGTGGTTGAGGGCTTCGAAGGACATGCCCGAAGTGGCGGCACCGTCTCCGATGATCGCGACGCTACAGCCCTCCCGGCCCTGTCGGCGCAACCCTTCGCTGACGCCGAGGCCCGCCGAGATCGAGGTGCCCGCGTGTCCCGCGCCAAAAACATCGTATTCGCTCTCGCAGCGGCGCAGAAATCCGCTCGGTCCGTCGGCTTTCTTGACCTTGATGAGCTGCTCGCGGCGGCCCGTCAGCGCCTTGTGACCGTAGGCCTGGTGGCCGACATCCCAGATCAGGCGGTCCCTGGGAGTATCAAATACCCAATGAAGTCCAATGCTTAGCTCGACGGTTCCGAGGCTTCCGGCAAAGTGTCCGCCGCGCACCGCGCCGAGTTCGACCAATTCGCGGCGCAACTCGTCGCAGACGTCCCGCAGGCGCTGCCTCGGAACCTGTCTGAGGTCGGCCGGTTCTCGAATCTTCGCGAGAAGGCGTTCAGTCGGGTCGTCGGCGCCTGCACTCTCTTCTTTGAGGCGATCCCCCAGCAACATCGTGCGCAGGGTTCCCCGTCCCAATGGGATCGGCAATGGAAACCGCTGACCGATTGGGCTGAAACCGTCAGCTCCGAAACCGATTTCTGAGAGTTTCGGTCCACGGTGAGGGTATTACCTCCCAGTTAGCGGCCAAATCCTGCTGCCCCGCTCTGCGGCGCCGCCTTTGCCGGATTGGCTGTTCACCTGGACCACGGCCTCGTGGCTGCGGCCGGCACCCGCGCGGCCGTCGTCTGCGGGCCGGTCGCGGATCTGGAGCAAATCGTGCGCTGGGCTTGCTGCGGATCTTTTTCGCAGCCGTGACCGGACCCGTCACGCTCCGACGCTCTCATACACGTCGTACCCCATTCGGGATCGCAGGTCGGCAAACGGGCACCCGTACTGAGAGGAATCCCGAACGGACGCCCGAACTGAAAGGGAATCGAGAGGAGGATCCAATCCATGAACGCAATCAATGTGACCGGAAGTGTCAGCGCCAGTTTCAACAGGCGGCTGCGTTGCTGTATCTGCGGCTTCAGCGAGGTTCGAACCGACGAGGCCGTCGACCGGGACGTCATCTTTCTCGCCGAATGCCCGCGCTGCGAGCACCGCTGGACGTCGCAGGAGCCGATCACAGCAGGCGCGATTGCGAGGCCGTCGGTCGCGACGGCTCGCTTCCAGCGGGTGTCCGCCCGGTTTTCCCGGGAGGTTCAACCGGCGGCGTGATACCGTCGGGCCGTGAGGCTCGTGCTCTACACCGGCAAGGGCGGCGTCGGAAAGACGACCATCGCCGCGGCCACGGCAGTCTGTGCAGCCGAGCGCGGACGACGGACGCTCGTCGTTTCTGCCGACGCCGCGCACAGCCTGGGGGATGTCTTCGAGCGCCGGCTCGGCCCCGACTCCATCGAGATCGCTCCGCGCCTCGACGCGAGCGAGCTGGACTCTCGTGTGGAGATGCAAAACCACTGGGGGCGCATCCGCGACTACCTGGTCGCGATGTTCCGCTACCAGGGCATCGAAGACATAGTCGCCGAAGAGTTGGCGCAGCTTCCGGGGGCCGAAGAGATCACGACGCTGCTCGCGGTCGAGAAGCTCGCGGCCTCGGGCCGCTACGACCTTTTGATCGTCGACTGTGCGCCAACCGGCTCCGCACTCCGGCTTCTGACACTTCCCGAGGTCGGGCATCGGGTGCTGCGCCTGCTGCTCCCCGCTCTGCAGGCGATCACCCTCGTCGGAACTCCCGTTGTGCAGAAGATCGTGTCGATTCCCCTACCCCGTTCGGAGGTATTTCGCGACGCGGAGACGCTGATCTACGACAAGCTCACGGCCCTGCGCAAACGCATCACCAATTCTCAGACGAGTGTGCGAATCGTCGTAACACCCGAACGCATGGTGATCGATGAGGCGCGCCGCGCCTACACCGAGTTCGCGTTGTTCGAGATTCCCTGCGACGCCGTCGTGATGAATCGCCTCCTGCCCGACGAAGTGGCTGGCGAGCATTTCTTCGAACATTGGAGCCGTCTGCAGGAAGAGCGCTGTCGTGAGGTGGAAGAAGTGTTTTCGCCGCTTCCGGTGCTGCGCGCGCCGCTGCTCGCGGACCAGGTCACTGGCTGCGAGCGACTCGCAGAACTCGGGAGGCATCTGTTTGCGCAAGCAGAGCCAGGCGACGTGTTCAGCAAGTCGGCGCTCGTGCGCTTCGGGCGCGACGAGGAGGGCTACTTTGCACAGATCCCGCTCCCCAATGCCAGGGCAGACGACCTCGATGTGGTCGTCGTCGAGGCTGAACTGGTCATTACCACGGGGGCGCGCCGCCGCTTCTTGAAGCTCCCGCGCCGAATCGCACGCTGCAGCGTGCTGAGCGCAAAACTCGACGCGGAAAGGTTGACGGTGCATTTCGCGACGACGGCCCATCCGGGAGAAGATCGGTGAGGGTCGTGCTTCATACTGGAAAGGGAGGTGTCGGAAAGACAAGCCTGTCGGCTGCGACCGCGCTGGGTGCCGTGCAGCACGGCCACCGGGTATTTCTGCTCTCGACAGATTCCGCCCACAGTCTTGGTGATGCGCTCGGCGAAGCGGTTGGACCTGCTCCCATCGAGATCGTCGAGGGCCTGGTTGCACAAGAAGTGGACGCGCTGGCCGAACTCGAGCGCTCCTGGTCGAGCATCCGAGATTGGCTGCGCGAGATGTTGCAATCGGATACCGACGACATGGTCTCCGAGGAACTGCTGGTCTTTCCGGGCCTGGAAGAACTCGTGGCGCTCCGCGCCATTCGTGAGGTGGAGGCGACCGGCGAGTACGACGTCTGCGTGGTGGATTGCGCTCCGACGGGTTCGACGCTTCGCATGCTGCGCTTTCCCGACGTGCTGCGAATCTTCATGGAGAATTTCTTTGACTGGAAGCGAAAGGCCGCAAGGGCCATCCGTCCGATCGCCGCGACGTTTGGCGCCGACGTCTACGTTCCGAGTGACGAAGTCTTCGCGACCTTCGAGCGCCTCTATCGCGAAGTCGAAGACGTCCGCTCGATTCTGCTCGATACGGACCGAACGAGCGCTCGCCTGGTCGTGAACCCCGCTCGGGTCGTCATCGATGAGGCCCGACGATCGTTCGCCTACCTGAGTCTCTACGGCGTTGCGACGGACGCGGTGTTGGTGAATCGGGTGCTGCCGCCGGAAGCCGCGGCGGGCTATTTCGCGCGTTGGGCGCAGCGCGAACGCATCGAGCTCGAGGAGATCGAGCATTCATTTCCGGTGCCACAATTTCGCGTTTCACTACATTCCACCGAGCCCATCGGGGTGGAAGCCCTTCGCGAACTTGCAATCGAGACTTATGGAGATCGGGATCCCGCAGCGCTCTTCACCCGCGCTCGTCCGATTCGATTCACCAAACGAGAAGGAGCGACCGTGATGGAAATCGACCTCGTTCACGCGTCGACCGACGAACTCGACCTCGTGGTTCACGGGGACCAACTGTTCGTGCGGGTGCGCGACGCCCGGCGTCGCATCGCGCTGCCGGATTCGGTCGCGGGCCGATCGATCACCGCGGCGAAGCTGAACGAAGGTGTTCTCGAGGTGGTCTTCGAGGCGTAATGGCCGACTCTCCGGCGCGGCCTGCGGAGCGCATTGTCTCGTTGGTTCCGAGCGTGACGGAGTCGCTCTTCTGTCTGGGGCTGGGCCACCGCATCGTCGGAATCACGGGTTGGTGTGTCCATCCGAGTGATCGGGTGTCTGGTTTGCCCAGGGTCGGCGGAACCAAGAATCCGTCCGTCAGATTCTCGAACTCGAGCCGGATCTCGTGATCGCCAATCGAGAAGAGAATTGCAAGCGGACCGTGGTCGCGTTGCGCACAGCCGGGGTCGACGTCTGGGTCACCTTTCCGCAAACCGTGCGGGACGGCGTCGCGCTGCTGCGTGAACTCGCAGACCTGGGAGCGACCGCGGAAGCCGTCGAGTCCGTCGTGCAACCCGTGGAAGAGGCCGTGCGCGCCGCAGAGGAGCAGCGTCCCGCCCACGGCCTGCCGGTCTTCTGTCCGATCTGGAAGAAACCGTGGATGGCGGTCGGTGGTGACACCTACGCGTCGAGTCTGTTGGAACTCTGCGGCGGCGCCAACGTATTCGCCGACTGCGGCGACCGGCGCTATCCGATCGTCGAACTCGAGCAGATCGTGGCCGCGGCGCCCGAAGTCATCCTGCTGCCGAGCGAGCCCTACGATTTCGGGCCGCGCGACGCGCTCGAACTCGCGGCGCTGACGATTCCCGCGGCGCGCAACGGTCGGATTCATCTGATAGACGGCACTTTGGTGTCGTGGTACGGTCCGAGGATCGAACCTGCGATCGCAACCATTCGGACCCTGTTCTTCGATTGAGCGCGCGGCTCATCCGCGAGCTCGCGTGCACAAAAGGGGCTTTTTCCACACGCATTGATAAAATTGATCGTGGAATCGTGATGAAATTGCCGATCGGTGTTCAAGCGCGAGCGCGAACCGCCGAAGAGAAGCACAGCGAAGTCGGTGGTGACGGATCCGAGCTGCCGCCGTGTTGAAGAGAGGCGAGACGAAATAGCGTGAGTCACACGAAGATGACATCGATCGATCAGCACGCCACCCGCATGCGCCGCGCAATAGGGATCGGGCTGCTGCTGTTTTGGATCGCAGTGCCCGCCCAGGCCAATCGCATCGTTCAGGTTCGCGTGGGCAATCACCCGACCTTCACCCGCCTCGTCTTCGAGATGGATGCGTTTACGGGTTATCAGGTGGAGCGCCGAGCTGGAACGGACGGCACCGAGCAGATCACCGTGATTCTCCAGGCATCGACGCCCCCGCGCGAGATCACATCCAAGAGCGTCGGGATCGAATCCGTCCGGATCGCCGAGGGTGTTGGCCAGGCGACCGCGCAGATCCGGCTGCGAAAATCCGGCCTCCAGATGAAGGAGATGATTCTTTCGAATCCACCGCGCATCGTGCTCGACTTCGTGCACTCGGCCACTGCGGTCGCGGAAATGACGGGGGACCCCTACGCGAAGTCGACTCCGGTTGAGCCCCCCGTCGCCAAGGTCGTCGAGCCGAAGCCCGCGCCGGAACCCGCCATTGCCAAGGTCATCGAGCCGAAGCCCGCGCCGAAACCCGCCGTCGTCAAGGTCGTCGAGCCGAAGCCCGCGCCGGAACCCGCCATTGCCAAGGTCGTCGCGCCGAAGCCCGCGCCGGAACCCGCCGTGGCCAAGGTCATCGAGCCGAAGCTTTCGCCACAAGACGCCCCGGTCGACCCCACGCCTCCGCCAGAAAATATTGCGATGATCGATCCGACGGCGGATTCGCCCGCAGACTTGGATGCTCCTCTGGGTTCTTCCACGCGAGCTGCGACGCCGTCGACCGATCAGACGCAGCGTCGGATGCCGAGCCCGTCCGACGCCACGCGGCGGATCGGAAAGCCCAAGTCCGCGGATTCGGGCCTGCCCTTCAACACGGTCACTCTGGTGGGGATTGCAGTGGGTGCGCTGATCGTCCTCGTCGTGGCCGTCCGGCTCTTCCGCAGACGGTCGCTCCCGAACGATCTCGATGTGACGGCCTTTGAGGACGCGCCCGACGAAGACGTCGCGGCTTCCGAGCGCGAAACGAGTGATCGGATTCCCTCCGAGGAATTCTCGATGAACGATTCGCCCATCGACGGCCCCGCGCCGCAGGTGGAAGAGCAGAACACCGCAGCCTATTCGCTGAGTGAAGTGGCTGCGGACGCAACCGCACCGGAAACCGGATTGTACGACGAGGACTCCGAGGGAGAGAAACCGATGGACATGGAAACCACCAATCTGCCGACCGAGCGCGATAATTTCAGCGCGCCGCCCGCCGCTGTCATGAGTGACGGCGACAGCGACATGTCTCAACTGGTTCAGGAACTCGCCGGTCGCATCGCAAATCTCGAAACCCGGCTCGATGAGGCCAACGACAGCCGCGAGCGTTTGGAGCGCCAGGTTGCCGCCCAGAGCGAGGAGCTTCGCGTGCAGCGCGCCGCAATCGCGCGGACGCAGCGAGCGCTCCGGAGTTTGAGCCGATCCGAAGAAGACCAGGCCACCGAGCCCGCTCTGCGCGAGCCCAGCCAACCGACCGGGTAGCTCGCCGTGAACGTCCGGCAGCGCCAGCCCTGCGTTGGCCTGCCCGCTCCCGCGCGGGGTGAACCCGCCCGTTCGCGCGGTGTCAGATTCCGGCAGACTCGCCGCCCGGGCGGAGCGGCGGCAGATCCGCTTTCCGAATCCATGAGTTAGACTTATCGCCTGGTGGTGATCTGAGCATGTATACCCAGTTTTACGGGCTGAACGAGAAGCCCTTTTCGCTCACCCCCGATCCCCGCTTCCTGTTTCTTTCGGAATCCCATCGGGAGGCGCTCGCTCATCTGCTCTACGGCATCGAGCAGGGTGAGGGATTCATCGCCGTCACCGGAGAAGTCGGAACCGGAAAGACGACCCTCTGCCGGGCGCTGTTGCAGCGGCTCGGCCCGAATACGGAGGTCGCGTTCATCTTCAATCCGATCATGTCGGGCGAAGACTTGTTGCGCGCGGTCAGCATCGAATTCGGTCTGATCACTGAGGGATACACGCGCCCGGATCTCAACAACCAACTCAACCAGTTTCTGCTCGAGACGAGTCGTGAGGGTCGACGGGCGCTCCTGATCGTGGACGAGTCGCAGAACCTCGATCCCGCTACGCTCGAGGAGATTCGCCTGCTCTCCAATCTCGAGACTTCATCGTCGAAGTTGATCCAGATCGTGCTCTTCGGACAGCCGGAACTCGACGAGATGTTGGATTCTCGAGAGCTCCGTCAGCTACGGCAGCGGATCACGGTGCGCTGGGCGCTCTCGCCGTTGAACGTCGCTGAAACGCGAGATTATGTTCGGCACCGACTCAGGATCGCAGCCGGCAAGGAGTGCAATATCTTCACCGATAAAGCGCTCCGCGAGGTTCAGCGTCGAGCGGCCGGGATTCCGCGTTTGATCAACGTTCTGTGTGATCGCGCGATGCTGGTGGGCTACACGGACGGAACGTCGACAATGGAGCCGAATGCGATCAGCCGGGCTGCTCGCGAGATCTTGAGCGCGCGATCGCGTCGCCGCCAGTGGCGGCTCGTGTTTCGCCGCGCGTTTCCGGCCGCGATCTTGCTCGCGGTTGGCATCGGCGCACTCAGCTGGTTCGGGTTTGCCAGTAAGAGCCCCGAGGCGGTCGAGCGCGAGTCCCCGGTGCCGCCCGCTGTTGCAGTCGGACCGCCGTCTGCAGCGGTGAACGGAGAACTTTCGTCGCGGGTCGAAACGTCCGGAGCCAAAGCCGAGGACGCGGCGACGAGTTGGGAAGTCGAGTGAGTACGATCCTCAAGGCGCTCCAACGCTTGGAAGACGAGAAGAGCGCGAACGCCGAGCGCTCCCTCAACGAGCAGGTCGTCGCCCGCCACCCGCCGCCCGATCCCGAGCGCCGCGGGCTGAAAATCGGAGCCGTCGCGATCGGCGGACTCGCGGTCGCCGCCGCGGCGCTGTTCTTCTGGTTCACCCGAGAGGATCCCGCCGTGGAGATGGCGATGGAATCACCGCCTCCCGCGGCGGCGCCTGTGGCCGCGCAGCAGGTGGCCGCCGAGAAACCCCGTCGCAAGCCCTCAGCTCGCCCGGCGCCCGCTGCGCCCGCGCAACAGCCTTCGTCGGAGGTCGAGGTCTCTCCTGTCGTCGAAGTCGTCAAACGCCTCGACGCGCCGCCCGCCGATTCCGCTGCTCCTGTGGTGTCGCCGAAGCGCGCTGCACAACCAGCCCAGGTCGGCGCCGTGCCGCCCGCCCGACGGCCGAGTGCGCGCAAGCCCGAACCCCAGGTTGTGCGCGAGGCCGCACAACCGAAACCCGCCCCAGAGCAGGTCGCCAACGCCAAGCCGGCTGTTGCGGCCCAGGTTTTGGAAGATTCCGCGTCTGCGAAACCAGTTTCGGCGCCGCCCGCAGCTATTGAGATCGCAGCGGTTGTGCCGAAGCCTGCTGCGGCCGCGGAGTCTGCGTCGACCCCGGTCGCAATTCGGGATCTCGAGCAAAAGGTCATCCAGCGCGCCAAGCTACCCACGCTGAGCGTCGAAAAAACGATCTGGCATCCCAACGCCGATCGGCGCGTCGCCGTCCTGAAGCTGATCGATACCGATGAGGTTCTGCGCCTGAAAGAGGGTGACGCCGTCGGCCCCCTCGTCGTCAAAGTCATCAAGCCCGGCAGCGTCCTCTTCGACCACGACGGCATCGAAATCGTCTACAACGTCGGCGGTTAACGCCCGGACACACCATCCAGGTGATGCGCTGCGTTCCACTGGCCGGGGCCCAGGGGCTCAGGTTGACAATCAGGGTGATGCGCTGCGTTCCACTGGCCGGGGCCCAGGGGCTCAGGTTGACAATCAGGGTGATGCGCTGCGTTCCACTGGCCGGGGCCCAGGGGCTCAGGTTGACAATCAGGGTGATGCGCTGCCGCTCCACTGGCCGGGGCCCAGGGGCTCAGGTTGACAATCAGGGTGATGCGCTGCGTTCCACTGGCCGGGGCCCAGGGGCTCAGGTTGACAATCAGGGTGATGCGCTGCCGCTCCACTGGGCGGGGGCGCAGTTTGGCTGGTTTAACAGTTGCGTTTTACGATGCGGAGCGTGAAGCAGTGACGTTGGCAGGCTAAGAGCCTCAGTTCGGTTTGCTGGTGGTTCAGGGGCGAAGCGCAATGGGCTTCGTCACCTTGGTTGCGCGACAGGGTTAGTGGTATTTGCGGTCGTTGTTTTTTTTCTGGTCGCGGCGTCGGGCTTCGAATTCTTCGTAGCGAACCGCGCGCAGCTTCTTGCGCATCTGGTGGCGCTTCCAGCGCGACTTCAAATGGCTCAGCGTGAAGATCGGGTTGGCGTGACCCTTCCGGCGCAGATAGATCCAGCCGACGATCACGCCACCCAGGTGTCCGATGTGGCTGATATTCTGCCCGCTCGAAAACATCATCGACATCAAGAAGAGTCCGGGGATCAGCCAAATCGCGCGAAACGCTACCGGTGGGAAGATCAACATGATGGTGCGATCGGGCCAGGTCAGCGAGTAGCCGAGCAATACGCCGTAGACGGCACCGGACGCGCCGAGGGTATGCGCCATCAACCCTCCCGGATGAACGCCCATCATCAGATAGGGGTAGGTCGCGATGATCAAGCCTGCGCCCACGCCGCAGATCAGGTAGAAGCGCAGGAAACGCTTGGGCCCCCAGGCCATTGCGAGCTGCGATCCGAACATCCAGAGCATGAACATGTTCATCGCAATGTGGCCGAAGCTGGCGTGGAGCCACATGTAGGTGAACGGCTGCCAGAGGTAACCGAGTTGCCAGAATCCCACCGGGACAACCGATCCGTAGAGCGTCGTCTCGGGCGCGACCTGTTGGAGCAGGAAGACCACCGCGTTCGCGATCATGATCTGTTTGATGACCGGGGGGGTGATCGGCGGGCCGATCCGCATGCCGGGTTGCTGTCCGCGTCCGTACACTGTTCAGCGTCTCCTTGCTCAATAGGCTAAGAGGTCCAACTGCCAGCGTCAACCAGGCTTTTCGGGGGCCATTGCCTCGAGGGCTACGCGACTGGCCGCCGCGTCGAGGCCAGAGAGGTCGATCACCGGAAAGTCCAAATCGAGTTCGTCGCTGAGCGCTGCCAGACGCGCTCGGCAGCGCTCGGCGCTGCCCACGACCGTCGCGGCGGCGCATTCGTCATCGGAGAGTTCGCCGAACCACGGATTCAGGCGGCGGTACTCGTCGAACACGCGGGCCGGATCGTCCGGTTTTTGGACCCGCGTGAAGATCCACATCGACCGCTCGATCTCTGACGCATCGCGCCCGCGCCGCCGGCAGGCGTCCTCGAGCTCTGCGCTCGCTCCGGCGACGCGATGGGGCAGCGGCGGGAGGTTGATCTCCCAGGTGTCCGCATGGGCGGCGACGAGCTCGAGTAGCTTTGGGCGCCGACCCGCGATCGAAATCGGGATGCGTCCAGCGGGCGGTGCGGGCTGGATGCGAGCGGCGTCGAGCGTTACGAAGCGCCCGCTCATGCTGACGGACTCACCTCGCCAGAGGCCGCGCACCGCGGTCAACATCTCGTCGAGCCAGAGCACCCGATCGCTCGCGCTCGGCCGCTGCAGGCCGAAGCGCTCGTCGTGCGGGCGGTCGCCGATCGAGATCAGGAATTGCAAGCGGCCGGGTGCGATCCGCTCGGCGCTGGCCGCCGCTTGTGCGAGGCGCGCGGCGTTCCAATGGTGGACCAACCGCATCGATCCGATCTGGATCCGCTGGGTTCGCGCGAGCAACGCGATCGTCACCGTCCAGCCGTCGAGTACGTCGGTCTTGCGCGATCCGCCGAGCATCGAGACGTCGCCATCCACGAACGCGGCCGCGTAGCCGAGCGCTTCCGCGGCTTCGACCAGTTC
>SDBV01004709.1_pt1 | contig 19467 bp, 16 predicted proteins | sample 2277081 | NCBI WGS metagenome assembly SDBV01 (sample SAMN10402039, study PRJNA504765) | marine sediment metagenome | isolation source: marine sediment core GS10_PC15, 223 cmbsf | place: Arctic Ocean: Southern Knipovich Ridge | collected 2010
TTCAGATACAATTTATGCCTAAGGTAGGCCTAGGCTCAGTCGAAAGCCGATTCGTATTGTTATACTCTGAGGGTTTCGATCTGTGCCGTAAACGCAGTAGCTGGGAAAATAAACCGCTAAAAACGTGTTTTCAAAAAACATAGCCCATTATTGGGCCAAAAACAAGGAAAACCGCGTTTTTAGCCTAAAAACGATGACCAAAAAACGAACAAAAACGAACAAAAAAAACACAAAAAAGCGCAAAAACGCGCAATTATGAACACAAAACGACACTGAAAAGGAGGACAAAAAACAAAGCAAGCAAAATTAAATAAGCACCATCTAAAGGCAGGGGAATTAAAAGGGTCAGGAATCTTTTTAGTCGCCCATATCGGTCTCCTTTCTGATTAAAAATAATGGTTTGTATACTGAATCAATTTGATAGCCGTCGGCTCCGGCTTCATTTAGTCTTTGGATGTCTTTGCGTGCCAATTCATAATGCCCCTGGTCGGGATAACGGAAAGTGTTGATAGCAGGAATGACATAGGCACCATTTTGCTGCAGGAGCTTGACCATGTCACTGGGCAGGCTGTGCGGCAGGCCAAACCAGAATTTATTTCGCAAATCACATGGCAGCCCCTGCCGGACTTTTTTGAATTCATCCTGAGTAACCGTCAACAAAGCAACTTCCTTTAAGCTGCTGCGTAACTCAGGATCTGCGTTAATTGTAACAGTGGCGTTTTGGCAACCATGCTTTTTGACGAGAGTAACGATCTTGAGAAAAAACTTTTCGTCTTGCTCAATTTTTACGTCCAGCATGAGCCCAAGTTTCAACGAACTGCAAACAGTCAATGCCCGGTCCAAAGTGCAAATCGTCTGGCCGGTGTTGACATACGCAATTTTTACGATCTCGTCTGCGTTTAGATCATTTATGCTTTTATCGATACCACAGGCTTTTTTCATGTTATCATCATGAAAAACAATCGGTACATTATCCTTACTTTGCCGGATGTCTAACTCAACCATTGCATAGCCTTGTTGTTTAGCCAAACGGATGGCTGCAATCGAGCATTCCGGAGTTTCGGCAGTGATGACTCCTCCTCTATGGGCAATCAAAACAGGTTGTTGGTTTTTAATAGAAGTGGGATCACGAAAATCAATCAAATTTTTGTTCCCGGACCCTTTTTTTGTACATCCAATATTCACGGTTAGCATAGCCAGAAGAATTATAACGAATTGCATTAGCCTTATTTTTAGCGGTGTTTTCATTTTTTTACCCTTACAATGCTTATTTTTTCTATTCAACACGTTGGCGCCTGCCGGGGCTCCCTTTGTTTCACTTTCAATATAACAAGACAAACTTTATTTTCAACTGGGATTTTCCATTCGACCGTGCCCAGGTGCAAAAGACGTTTTCCGGACGATTTTCCGTGGATTTTGTATTTGTAATTTATTCGAACTTATTGTAAATTAGTTTTTGTGATCATTTGAATTGTAAATGTTATATAAAGCACCCCTGTTGGGAGGTATGATATGGCAGAACGTATACCGATCCTTGTAATCGATGACGACCCTGAATTTCAGGAGCTTGTCGAGTTTAACCTTCGTCTTTCCGGATTTTCTGTAACCAGTGCCCTTAATGGCGTAACCGGTCTTGAAATGGCTATAAAAACGCTCCCCCGTGTTATCCTTCTGGATACGACTATGCCGGAGATGAGCGGTCTTGAGGTTCTGGCTGAACTGAAACACGATGAAAGGACCGAAAATATTCCCGTTTTTATGCTGACTGGAAAGACGCTGATAGGTGATGTCGAACGTGCGTTTGAGATAGGTGCGGATGACTATATCACAAAACCAGTTCAACTGACAAAATTGGGTGATATCATAAAAGCCAAGCTTGAGAAATTACCAAAAATTTCTCAGTAAAAAACCAAGCAGGAATAACTATGGGTGTGCAGGTCACGCTGTGACCTTAAGAGGATTATAGAATCGTTGAAGTTGTTAAGTTTAAGTTTAGTGAAATGAGACGAAAAGGCTTTACATTAATCGAACTTTTGGTCGTTATCGCTATCATTGCGCTGCTGCTTGCGATCCTTTTGCCGTCACTTGAAGCTGCCAAAAAGCAGGCTCGGGCGATCATCTGCCGGAGCAATATGCGTCAGATCGGACTTGCAGCATATTTTTATACCGAGGACAACGAAACTTACATTCCCCGCGGGGGCAGTATCAGCAATCCTGCAACAGGTGATTATGGAACATGGTTCCGAAGCTTTCTTCCTTACCTTGGCAATAAAGATAACACGGGCGATTATCGTGATGTTAAGATCTACCGTTGTAAGAGCTATCCAAATAAGAAGCAGACGGTGTGTTATGTTGTCAACTCCTGGACCTTTTACACTGGCGGCTCTGACGGAGAGGAAATTAACGAGCCAACGAAGCTTAAGACTTTTATACGTCCGCGGACGACGGTGTATCTGGCAGATAATGAAGACGGGGACTGGCGGCCTATCATAGAGGATGAGAACGATCCCGGTCTGAGTTGGCTTGATGTTTTTAAACGGGACCATCTGCCGGGCTCTACGCTCGAGGGAGAACAACATGCCAGACGGGTCGCAAAGGACCGGCACAAGAAAGGGAGTAATTATCTGTTTCTTGACTGGCATGTAGAATATATCGTGACCGATGATATGTCTATAGATTACTGGCGCGACAAGTAGATCGTTTTTTCATTATTTATTTTGCAGCTTTATTTCCTTTAAGTATCTGGTTTATTCTAGCCTTGTAATCGTTAATCCCGCGTGCGGTCATTTTCAGTCCGTTGATAAGGATCGTCGGCGTTCCCGTAACTTTACACTTACGCGCTTCTGCCATGTCAGCTTTGAGAAGTTCGTCTATTTGCTTTTCATCCGCCACTACTTTATCAAACCTTGCAAGATCCATGCCGAGTGTTTGCGCGTATCCCCTTAGGTCCGCGATCTCAAGATTTTTGGGTTTGTTTATTATCATATCATGCATCTTCCAGAACTTTTTCTCTCCACCCTGAAGTTTCGCAAGTTCCGTAGCAGCATGTGCAGGTTTGGCCTTTTTATGAAACGTAAGAGGATAATGCTTGAACACAACCCTGACCTTGCCCGGGTATTCCCTAAGCATCTGCTTAATCTTTGGGTATTCCCTGACGCAGTATGGGCACTGGAGATCTGAGAACTCCACGATGGTTACCGGTGCATCCTTCGGACCGATGGTCGGCGATGAACCGATGTTGACATTGTAAACGGTGGTGTCAGGCTTCTTAGTGGTTTTCTTCGTGTTACTTGTAACTTTTTTCAGATCGGCCCTGATAGCTTTAAGTTCTTTGTGCATATTAGCCATTTCTTGTCTAATGGCCCTAAGTTGTTCTTCGATCGGGTCACGCAGGACATTGAAATGGAAGTTAACCTCCACGGCCTTATTGACCGGGTCGTTCGTCCTGACCATCACCATCCGTTTTACCTTCCCTGCGGGTATCTTGCTCTTGGTGAATTTCACCAGTATCTCTCCGCCCTGCTCGGGCTGCAATATCTTATCGCCTGAATAACCGGCAAAGCAAGCGCATGGACCGTCGACTTTAGTTACCCGCAATGGTTCGTCTCCGGTATTAATGAACAGGATACTGCCTTCTATAATATCCGTTTCAAGAGAAATATCTCCAAGGTCAATTCGTTTTTCCACGACATCTATCGAAGGTCCGGACCTGGCGACCGACTCTGATGGAATACAACATACTGCCAGTAAAACCGTAATAATTGTAAAATGCTTCATTGAGGCTGCTCCCTTACTATAAATTCCCATTTGCTATTTACACGTTTTAAAATGGTTGTTTTGTTATAAAAAACGCGGCGGCCATTATGGCCGCCACGCTTAATCAACTTTCATCATCAGGTCAATTGACCCGATCTACTGCAAATTCAATTACTAAGGTTTACAGTATCCTTTTCTTTCGAAACAATTGTTAGAACAGCAATCGGCATCAACTGTACATGCTTCCCCCTGTGAAGCGCAATCGCATGCAGGGTCGAGATCGCAGTCGCCTGTCGTGTCGCCACAGTCGGCACCGCCATCGCAGTCCTCGTCTATACCATCTGTGCAGTTTGTCTCCGTTGAAGGAGGCGTACCGCAGTCGGCAGGACAGTTGCACTGGTCCTCGCCTGCGTCGCATGTTACATCGCCACAGCTTGGACATGCAGGATCACCTAAGCAATCTGCATCATCGCAGTCTGTGCTGCTATCGCAGTCCTCGTCTATGCCGTCATCACAATTGGTCTCTGTTGAAGGAGGTGTTCCGCAGTCCTCAGGACAGCTACACTCATCCTCACCGGGATCGCAGGTGCCGTCGTCGCAATATGACCCGCTTCCGCAATCAACAGCACAGTTGGTCTCGTTTTCAGCACCACCACAGGTTCCGTCGCCGCAACAGTATTGTGACGAAGGCTTGCCCTTGGTCTTGCTGATGCAATCGGCAGGACAGCTATTGCAGTCTTCGCCCGATTCGCATGTTCCGTTTCCGCATCGACATGCAGGGTCCTGGTTGCAGTCTGCATCGGTGCAGTCTACATTTCCATCGCAGTCGTTGTCAAAACCGTCCGTACAGCTTGTCTCAGATGAAGGAGGCGATCCGCAATCCGAAGGACAGTCGCATTCTTCGCCCGGATCGCAGGCTTGGTCACCGCACTCGCTGGCAACTATCAGGAAAGTATCGAGCACTGCGAGACCCGTATCAAGCGTCGTCACGGTCATAATATTGCCGCTGACCTCGACGGTCTGGAAATTCTGTGACTCAATAGCAGTTACGATATAGTCTGCTCCAGTATTTACATTGTACATGCTTGCGCCAAATCCGCCGGAAGTTACGTGGTGAACTCCGTCAACGATCGCGTGTGCATAATTATGGTTGTGCCCGCCGAGAAACATCTGCACTCCGTACTGCAAACAGAGCGGCTGGATGTCGGTCTGTAAGTTGGCAGTATTGGGATGGCTGCCTGCACCCCAGGCCGGCGCATGAGTAAGCAAGATCTTAAAGGATTTGTTAGTGGTCGCCATGTCATTGGCCAGCCAATTATACTGAGCTGAACCTACGGTGTATGGTATAGTTTCAAAGTTAACAACCGCCACATGCACCGGTCCGTAATCAAACGACCAGTAATGGTTCCCAACAAAAGGATACGGGTAGAACTTTTCGAAACCAGTACCGCTGCTTTCATGATTGCCCATACTACCCTGGATGGGTATACTTGCCATCATCTGCATCGGTTCCGGCAGTGTACGATTGAACCATTGGCTATCCCATTGCTCTTCTGTGTCACCGTTGGTAACCATGTCGCCTGCAAACAGCAAAATGCTTTGGTATTCCGGATCGGCGGTCATGGTCGAATTTACCGCATTGGCGGCGTTCTGGAACATGATGAGATTGGCCAGGCTTTGTCTGTCACCACCCATTAGGAATTTTATATCTGTTGCCGAATCCGACGGAGCCGCACGGAAAGACCCTGTGGTGGCTCCGGTTCCAACATTAACCTTGTAGTAATATAGATCGCCTGGTGTAAGAGCGGTGATAGTATGTTTATACTGGTGCTCCACTCCGTACTCTGGGGCGCCTGCACTGCCGGCCGAGTAACTGGTATCAAGACCCCATTCGACCGAACAGGTATCGCTATAGTCCAACTGCCATAGAACCTGCATCTCGGTATTGTTTCCCGGATAGATCAAATACGGTCCTTTTCTCAAAGTGGCTGTACTGATCTGAGTTGTAAAGCTCCAGACATCGCCAACCCACGGACTTGAAGGATTGCCCGTAGCGACCTCATCGACACGCCAGTAGTAGGTCGTATCCAGAGGCAACTGGCTTATATTGAAAGTTGTTCCAGGCTGGTTGCCCTGGAACTCAGTGGCATCCGGTGTCGAGTCTGTGCCGAAATACACGTCATGTGATGTAGCATACTGACCTGCCGTCCAGCTAAGAGTACCGATGTTAATGCTTACGCCGGTAGCACCGTTACCAGGGGAGGGATAGGAGGCCTTTTCGGGCGACTGGCCTGAGACAGTCGTCTTGCCGGGATTGGTAACATCGTAATCTACAGCCAATCCGCCGCCGCCGCCGTAAGCGGTGATCCAGCCGCTGCCGATGTAACCATTGATGGTCGAGATTGCATCGCCGGTTACTATCAGTACGCCGCTGTTGGTAAGGTCCATCGTCGCACTGCTATTCATAGTAAACGTAGTAGCTGAAATAGTACCGCCATCTAACTGTACGTGGCCTGTACCAGTCAGGGCGGCGATTGCGAATGTACTCACATTGATCGAGCCGCCGGTCATGTTTAGGGTACCTACGCCATCTCTTCCAACCTGCAGGCCTTCGGTGCTGACAGTGATGGTACCGCCGCTGATGGTAAGTGTCCCGTTATCGTTGACGCCGTAGCCTAAAACCATAATCGCGCCCACTGTAAGAGAACCGCCGGTCATATCAAGAGTATCTGTATGCCCCCAGTCGCCAACCATACACTGGCTAGCTACTGCTGTTGTGCTCGAATTGATGATCGGGCCGACTCCCCCCTGTCTGATACCTGCCTTGTCGGCGGCGGTGGGAAGCGCGGGGTCCCAGTTTGACGGATTACTCCAGAGGCGGTCGCCGCCGAAATTGGTCCAGTCACAATCCTGTGCAAATGCACTGCCTGCCATGCCCATCACCAGGATAACAGAAATTAAACACATATTTTTTTTGTTCATAATACTTTCTCCTTTAAATTTATATTTTAAGTTCATGCACTCTCCCCATACCGTAATGAAAAGTGCAACATTAAACACTTTTACCTGTCCCGCGTTTCAGCCTCCTTTCTTTTGAAGCGAGTGCAGGATTTACGATTAAAACTTCAGTTTCGCTTATCGGAGCGGTTCGCTCGACTCCACGATATATAATAAACATGGAAAAATTAAGGCGTTGAAAACCTAATCCACGTGCCTTTTGTAGTGTTTGTTAAATCCTTGATCTATCGCAGTGCAGCTTCGACGAAGACAGACTTTCCTCCTGCTTTTTCAGTGCTATGTTTTGGAGTGACATCTCCCTACTCCATTTTGTCCACACACAGAATTATTTGTTTTTTTGTTGAGGCATCATTATCATAAAAGTTTTAAAAATGTCAAGAATAAAATTTTAAAAACAGTTAATTACACGGGTACATACTCACTTCTAAATGTAATCAACCTCCTATAAAAGAGTAGAACCTGAAGCTGATAAGGGGGGTGAAAAGTGCGAAAGGTGTGACAAAGGGTTAATTAAAGTTCAGGACAATGCGGAATCCATATCGTTGTACTGCCCGCATAGGCGATCGTTTACTTAAGTGACTTATATTTGTCACTGATCGTTTGCTGTAAAGATATTACTTCCTGAATATCTTTTACCAATAGCCACGAATCATCGGTATCAGGATCATTTGGAACGCCCCTGCGTCTATCGCTGTGACAGGCATAGATATTGCCTGACTGATTTGCAAAAAAGGTTAGGTACCCGGTATCATTCTCGGCCGGCATCATCAATACGCCCCACTCCTTTTCGGCGTCCATATCGACCCATTCTCCGCTTTCCTGAATGGTCCTGGTGAACTTATGCACAAAGTAGTAGCCGTTGCTGGCCCGGAAGTTTTCAATGGCAAAAGCAAGTTTTTTGCCGATCAGATCGAGTTGTATCTTTTCATTGTTTTTACCAATGGTCCGCCAGAGATGGGGGATAAATCGAGAATATTCCAGTTTACCGTTATTGTCATGGTCGTGTTTTATGTACTCGGCCTGTGCCTTTGATATAAGTCCGACAGCATTAAAAGCACTCCGCTCATTTTGTTTGATGTCTTCTGGCGAATTAATAGTCTTGTCCGTTTTGAAGAACAAAAGATATGCAGTCCCGGCAAGCAGCACGGTAATGATCAAGGTAGATAATGCGCCTGTGGTACGGATCGGTTGTTTTTGATCGGCTGTCATGAAATATTTCCTTTCTGATTATAATATGCTGCGACCGCGGGACAGTCCGGGTCCGGATCGGCAAAGGAGCCTGTAACGAATTTCGCAACGGCATGACAACCTCCTTTGCATATGTCCAGATATTGGCAGTTGCTGCATGGCAGAGGTGCGTTTTTTGTCCAGTCAAAGAATGCCGCAAACTCTGTCCTCCTCGCGGAGGGATCTCTAAGTTTAAAGACATCAAGACTTGTTTTGGGCAGGAAAGAGCATCCGCTTACCCGACCGTTGCTAGTGATGCCCAAGAGGACATTACCCGCTTCGCATCCATAGGCAGCCATCGCGTAAAGTTCTTCAATGGGTGGTTGATGCCAACACATCATCGGGGTAAAGGAGCAGTCAACTTTTGCGGTGATCTGGTATTTTTCCGAGAGAGATTTTAAGAGGGGTACCAGTTCAATATTTTGCTCTGGAGTAAGTTTGTATTTGTCAAATACCTCTGTGCCTCGGCCAGCCGGTTTAAACCTTAAAAATTCGATCTCATTGGCATTTTTTTTGGCCGCATAGGCAAAGATGCTTTCCAGCAAATCAAAGTTGGCGGAACCGACCACACAATTGATGCCGACGGGGATGTTGTGCTGAGCCAGCAGTTCAAATGCTTTATCAACGGTTTCAAAATAGTCCACACCCCTATAGACGGCATAATCGTTGCCAACGCCATCAATGGATATGTTTACCTGGCCCAGGATCTTCATCTTTTCGGCATTGACCGGATCGAGATTAATCCCTGAAATCGTAAGGTTTGGGACAAGCCCCTTTTCCCTGGCGTATTGAGCGATCTCGAAGAAGTCTTCTCGAAGAAGTGCCTCGCCACCACCTAGAGCGATATGAAAAACCTTTAATTCAGCGAGAACATCTATTGCCTCTTTGAATTGCCCTGTCGTCAATTCCTGTTCCAACTGGCTTCCAGAGGCCATATAGCAGTGGCTGCACGAAGCATTGCATTTGTTCGTAGCGGCAAAATGTACTTCTGTCGGAGCCGAGAGAACGCCGATAGACTCATCCGCACTACGCCAGTGCTTCGGACCGTCAAGGCCAAGCGAGCGCATATAGTCCCGGTCGACAAACGCCAGAAACGGCGGCTTGTCGCTCGCTATGATCCCACCAAAATTTTCGAAACGATAATCCATTTTATTTCTCACCGGTTTCATCTTTCTCATCAAATGGGCAATGCTCCCGTGCCCAGTCTTCCAAGGGGGGATTTGTATTATGCGAGATGCCTGGATTGGGAAAACTGTCCGGTTCGGTTAGTATATACGGTTCGATGCCATCGAGAGTAATGAGCAGAGCGTTCGAGGTGTTTAAAAAGGTGTTTGGCCTCAGTTCGGGAGTATTCCTTGTTTTCATGTCACAGTTTCTCAGATAGAAAGTGCAAACCAGTGAAGCCATGATAAGGGTGCCTGCGATACAATTCAGGATAACTGCAACTGACTTCTTGCCGATCAGTGCAGACGCCCCTAGAGCAAAAACATAAGTTATCAAGAAAGCGGCGGCCAAATACATCAAAAATGTTGCATATATACTGAAACCGGGGCCGATCAGCGAAGTGTACAGGTACGTCTCTCCCATTGATACCATTTGTTGGGTCGCTTCGGAATTTACGTAGCGTGCCGACAAAAGGTTGCCAACCGCCAGCACCAAGAGACACAGCACAGCAAGCAGGATGATGAATCCAGCAATGTTTTTGAGCGTCATCCATCGCCAGGGTTTTGCTGTATAGAAGAGGACGACACTTAGGATAAACATAAATGTCAAAACGCTTTTTGTGGTGATGGTTACAACTTTTCTTATAAAGCGTGTACGCACGAATTCATAATTATTTCGGATAGGGATAAAAAAAGTAATGGCCGGTTTAAGGGATTTGGCTTGTTTAAAATCATCAAGAGCTTTGAGATCTTTGCCTTTGCCAACGTTATAGAGGGCGAAACAATAATACACCTCCGCTATTCGGTAATAGTCCTGAGATTCGCTGATAAACTGTTTAAGCGTGTCGATCTTCGCTTTGGCCCCCGGGACATTGACAAGCCAGTTTGGCCTGCTCCTGAGTTCACGGACGAGTTTATCAATTTTAGCGTATTTTTTTTGGTTGCTTAGGATGTGTTCAACCCGGCCTTTCAAGTCGGCATTGTCTGGCTGGAGTTTCTGAGCTCTTTTATAATAATTAAGACCACTCCTGAAATCTCCGACATACTCACAGAAAAAATCACCCATTGCGCCCAGGATGGCGGATTTTTCGGTGGCACTCAGCCCCGGGGTGCCTAGCTGAGTTATCAAAACAGCTCTGCCTTCGACAAATTGATGTTGTGCGAAATGCTCTGTCGCAAGGGTTATCGATTCATGATTCTCCGCAGCGAGGGATAAATCGCCGGTACAAACAACACATACAACAAAAACAAACGATCCCAATAATAAACGCATAACAGTTCCCTTTAACTTACGAATGTCTTAAAAACTTTTATTCAGTGTGCCCGGAGTTCTCCGTTCCGGTTGTTCTGCCTGAAGTGTCTTCGTCATCGGTGCCTGCGGCAGATTTCTTTTTTGAAAAAGCCGAAAATATCAGCCCGGAAACGGTTCCAAATGCTACCGCTGCACTAAGCATAGCAACAGGCATGGCAAAGATCATCGTACCGATTGAGCTTGAATTCGGGTTGTATCCGAGCTTGACTCTGAGGATTTCACCTTTTCGGTTTTCGTTTGGCGAATTTGCTAAGTTCATTATATCCACCTCAAATTATAAATTATCATCAATGCCATGGTCGCGAAAAGCAACGCAAAAGCCATTTTAACGGTAGCTATGTGTCGTCTGAAAATATCGCCTATGCGGTCTGAACCAACTCCAAAAGCAGCCATCAGGAACACTGCGACAAGCGGCAAAATGAAAGCAATGTTATATAAAAGCAAGTATGATACCGCTCTGATGCGTAGGCTTGGCTCAGAAATCATTGTCACAATCGGGATGTAAACCTGACCGGTGCAGGCAAGTTCCATTCCCGCGATCACTATTCCCAAAACAAACGAAGCCCCGAGGACTGCGACTTTGTTTCTGGCAAAATCCCTGATTCGTCTCCTAATTCCTTCTTTTAAGAATCCCGGCAACTGCAGCGTGATATCCTTAACGTTGCCTTTTAGACATCTAACAAAATCGATTACAGAAAACACTCCAAGTATCACAACAACAATCAGCAACAGTATATTTACACCGACTATGATCACCTGGCTTCTCAAAATCAATTTCAAAAGGTTAAAGAAAGCCAGTCCGATAGCGAAATAGGTAAGGAAAACTGCCAGCGTAAATATTCCGCCGGTATAAAACATTTGTTTACGCGAAACACCGACAAAGCTAAGATATGATATTAGAAAAATAATCGTAGTAAAAGCACAAGGATTTATTCCGTCAAGAAGTCCGGCTCCTGCAACCATGCCGTGTGTCAGGGCATTAAACTTCTCTTCGGCGAGAGTAGATGTATCATGAGTCTGTCCGAACGGTTCGATCATCCGATCAAGATATTGCTGAGGGTTTTTGTGAAACTCGGCAACCTCTGTGTCGAGTTGTGATTCTATTTCAGCTTCCCCTCCAAGCACGTTTTGACCAACAAAAATAGCGGGAATATCCGCTCCCTGTCGGCCGAACTCGGCTCCTGCATTGAGAAACATTTCATATGTCCCCTCAATACCAAGATCATAATAAAACACTCGCAGAGAAACATTATTTTTTTTCGCTAACCTGGGAATATCGTGCTTAAGCAATTTTCGGCAATAAGCACAATCGTAAGAGAATAAATGTAAAGTAAGCTCCGGACCACCGGTTTCTTTGTTTATAAAGATTTCTTTGCGAAGCTGACCTGCGGTCTGCTTAGTATCACTTGTTGTGTCAGAATATTGTGACCTCGGCATTAATGTTATGGAGTCAAGAACTGTTCCGTCAGTAGCAACAGCACGAATAGTCATCGTATCTGAATCGACATCAACCCTGCAGAAGTGATGCTGGCGAGCCTCTGCCTGCGAGGCAAATGACGGATCTTTATTCATCCAGATCAGCTCGGCACCGCCCCCGCCCGAAATAATATACGTGATCCCCTGGTAACTGGAGCGTTCATACAAATGCCAACTGGCAAAAACAACATCAACCTTATACTTTTGAAAAACAGGTGCCCAGACGCGACGGACTGTTTCAGAGGATTTACCTCGTGATATATAAACGGGGTCATGCAAAAAAACCACCCTGAAAGGCGCTTTCTGTACTTCTTCTTTTGATAATTCGGATTCAAGCCAGCGAACCTGTTCGCTTTCACTATCAATTTCCCTACGTCGTTGCTTTCCCCGCGTATCCCATGCCCGCAAGGCAAAAAACTGCACCCCGCCCCATTCGAATCTGTAATATCCTTTGTCAAGCTTTGGGAAATACTTTGCGTACAATCCTTGTCCGTTGGCATAATCATTATCACCCATAACAGTATAAATCGCGGACCGTCGTAAGAGACCCGATTCAACTTGAAAAAAGTCTTCCCAAAGTTCGGATTTCGCTCCGTCATCAACCATGTCTCCGAGAACCAGGCAAAAGGCAGGTTCGTGACTCATAGCCTGGGCAATGACCTCCCTGTGGTTCCGGTTGGTCTGTGTGTCGCCCGGCCGAGGATCGCCATATACCGCAAATGTGAAAGACTTTCCCGGACGAGGCGTTGTTTTTATCTGAAAGCTGCCGTCGCCTTTGGCAGTTTGAATCGCCCCTTGGCTGCATATTACCTGGTAATCATATATGGATCCTTCTTTCAGTCCCGTTACTTTTATAAAATGTGATTTGCTCTTACCGACTGAGGGGAATTCTCTTACATCGTTAACATCAAGAACTCTCACTTTAGCCGAAGAAGGCTCATTTAGATGAAAAGCCACAACAGCAGCGTCCTCTGTAACATCCAGCAGATAAGGTTTCACTGCAAAATCACAGTAAGCAGTATTGGCAAATGTTACAAACAGTATGATCGAAAGCTTTAATTGGTTCATTCAACACTCTCATCCGAGACAAAAAGGCCGGCAACTTTAGTTTTTATCTGACGGGCGATTGCAGAATTATACCCTTCTCTGACAAAACTTACAACACCTTTCTGGTCGATGATAACTGTTGTCGGAAATGCGGAAACCCTGTATCTGTCAGTTACAATTTGCCCTTCATCAAGCAGTACCGGATAATCAATATTAAGACTATTGGCGAGTCGCTTTACTTCATTGACGTCTTCAGGATCGCTGCAGATACCCGCTACAACAATATTTCTGTTCTTAAGCGATTTCAATTCAACAAGTTCCGCTTTGCAGACATTGCACCAAGTGGTCCAGAAAACAAGCACAACAACTTTATCTTTGTGCTGATTCAGGTAGAACCGTTCGTGCATTAGTGTGTCCAGCCTGAAATCTTTGGCGACCTCTCCCGGATCGATCTTATCGCTGTCGGTGCCGCAACTGTTCAAAAGAACGCTAAAGCTGACAAGTAAAACTATATTATACAATAACGATTTCACAGTTTTTCTTCTGAAGTCAGATTCTTCTTTTTTTCGCGAATATGTTTGTCGATAGCATTAAAGCCATTCGCAACTAAAACGGTCAAAGCCGTCGCTCCCGCGGCAAAAGCCAGAAAGGTAGGGATTAAACTCCCTACCGAACTGGAATTTGGGTTATATCCGAGTTTGACGCGTAATATCCGACCTCTATTTCTTTGCTTCATTGTAATGTCACCTTAAACTAACAGGTACCAATCCTGCCTCCAGAGTTTTCTCAAGAATAGCCGAATCCATTGTATCATAATTTCCATTGAGCATATTTGAGATCGTCTCGGCTGTTTTTGAACTGCGTTTTTTAATTCTCGGTTCGATTATACGATAAAAAATAACCGCCTCTGCCTTTTTGACATCGCATGTAGCCAGGTCAGTATTACGATACTTTTCAATTTCCATTACTTCAAACAGCACACAAAGGCCATACGTCCGTGCAATTACATCTTCGAACTCGCGACGGGCAGTCAGGTAATCAGTTGAACCTGATTTTACCAGAAGTTCCAGTGCCGCATCAGCCGCTGCCTGGAGAGTCTTACTTTCGGTAAAGAAGTCCTTGTCGCGACGAACAAAGCTTGGCCGGACTCCTTCAAAATAGGCCTTTATTCGTTTGGCAGATACAGCTTTGTCCGTACCGTCCAATTCATCTCTGATCGCCAGGACAGTAACATGCTGAAGCCCTTTTGCCAGAGTTTGCTGGTTTACCTTAACCTTTTCACCTGCTGCGCATTTACTCAGCGCCTGGCGAATATCCGAATCATACTGCAAACCCAGTTTGGCGTCATACTTCTTGACGATCGCTGAAGTGATCTCATATTGCGCCGTTATAGCATTCCAATCAGGCTCTTTCTGTTTGCGCATTATCTCGATGGTTACTTCTGCTTTTGCATAAGCCTCTATGCCGGCCAGTTCCGAATCCGCCGTTTTCTTTGTGCTGCATCCCATCAGCCCAACAACTAAAAGGGCATAATAAAATCCTGTTTTGATATTCATATCATTCTCCCAAAAAAAGTGATCTCAACATTATACTTTATATTCAGTTTTCAAGAAACCTTATATTGTGTATTGACGGCATCTTCCCATGAGGATCGATGCTTTTCGTCTTACTTAAAAAACGAAAACCACGCCTGTTCCGATCACATTAGTATCGATCCATCCGCTTGAGGAACTCATGCTGCTTTTGTACATGTAGTACACGGTGGTTTTGATATTTTCCCTAAGCTTGAATGAAAGGCCCGCCACAAACCGGTTCTGTTTGACAGTACTTTCACCGAGGTTTATAAATATCTCATCAGAAAGATAGGGCTGAAGATTATATTTTGTCAGTGTAAAGGGGAGGTTAATCGTAAACTTGTTTCTAAATCGCCAGATATCTTCAGTCTGTTCCTTGTCGCGAAATTCAATCCTGGCCCTGTCTCCAACCTTGCAACCGAACATTTCTCCTTTGAACATAAGATTGAGATGCGGTCGGTTTTCCCTTCGAAACTTCCCCGAGCTGTCCCTTTCATATTCCTTCTTAAAGTTCAGGCTCACATCTAACCAGTCGGCAAACCCCATGTAAACCAGACCGATGTCGGTATTATGAAGATAAGGATCGTCGCCGCTTTTTCCAAGACGAAGTTCCTGGCGAACCGTGATCTTCCAGTCCTTGTCCATGTTAAAATCAAGGCCGATCCCCTGCCAGTACTCAGCGTTTCCATCTGTCGAACCAAAGCAGGTTCCCCCAACAAGTGCAATCAAAAACAACACCGATGCAAAAACAAAAGTTGTGTTCCTAAACATTTTCTCCATTACATTCTCCTTTCCATCAATCTTAGATCTCCCATGCAATATTATCTCAACCCAGCTACATCATCGGGCTTATTTTTTAAACTTTATCTCAAAAAGTAGAACCGATTTTTACATCCCTACAACGATTAAATAATGCACACTGACGTGGTATATCGTTAAGTATATCGCCGGGGCCAAAAAAAATATTCCTGTTATACTGCCGATGATCGCCGGCCAAACACGATTAGACTTGACAAAGAGTTTTTCAGTAAAAGTTATAGATATCAGCGAAGCAATACCTGCCGCCGCAGAAAAGAAAGTCGTCATCAAAAGCATTTCGGCGGTCGATGTAAATTGCTCACGGATCAACCACGCACCAAATAATAGAATCACCTCTAAAACCACAAAGGCAATAATTGCCCAGCTAATCCTGCTTTTATCAATACCAATTGGTTTGGTCAGAATTGTCAGGCCGGTAATAAGAGCTAAAATGATCCAGCAGACCAAAGCGATCTTATCACGGCGAATGTTACGCGCAGAACGAGCAATTTGTGCCTTTATCGTTTCCTGGTGAGCAGGTAGTTCTGTAAGTGCCTTGGTGTATACTTCTATAGCCTGGCCAAAACGGTCTGCATCATAATATGTCTCTCCGATCTCTATCAAAATTTCCTGCGACAGGGGACTATTCGGATATGCATCCTTTAGTCTCAGATAAGCTTCAACTGCTTTGTTCGTGTCGTCCATCCTGTATTGGTTTGCCAGCCAGTATTGCATCATTGGTGCTAATTTGCTGTCCGGATACTTTTTGATTATCGATTCGACCTGAAGCAAAAGTTTATTTCGTTCTTCAGCGATATGTTTTTTCCTGGCGAACTCAATCTTTCTGATCCGGTCAAACTGAACTAACGGCTCATAATTATGATCATTGTATATGGACAAATACTTTATGCGCTGCTTTGCAAGCGGAACAAGTGTCCCGGTGGGATATTCATCAAGCAAACGATTATACCACTGCAAGGCCTCGGAGAAATTTAAGAGCTTCTCATCGTAGATCGACGCTATGGCAAAATAAGCATCGCTAATCTGAAAATGCCCCTGATGGCTTTCGATGAAGTCCTTGTACGCCTTGATGCTATCTTCATATGCTCCCTTATCGGCCAGACGTCTGCATTCGGCACACGTTCGTTTTTCTTTAAGAGGCGGACTTTTAAGAACAACTTCTCGGTGGTCGCCCAGAAAAACGGCTCTGACGGATTCAACATCCACGTCAACCCTGACCGCAATGCTATCGGCGTTCCGGGCCTTTTGTCTGTCGGCACCAATCCCAAAATATTGTATGCCGTCAATTTCGACATTTCCTTGACCTTGTCCGAGCACCGCTACAAATGCTACCAGTCTGTCTGGTACTCGCTTGTTGCGTGCAACCAAAATAGAATGCAGTTCGGTCTGCCTGATCGTCTCAATATCAATTTCGATCTTTGAACTGATCACCCCGATTGTATGAGCGGCAGGTGCGTCAAGCATCGTCATTATCTTTTCGCTTTCATAGGCAAAAATCAGGCGCAACCCACCCCAATCCATGTTCCACGAACCAGCAGAACGGACCTCTCCAATCGCCCTGAGAAATGGCGAATCAACTCCGTCAGGGCCGTAAATCGGAATATACGGGCGAACCTGTGAAAAATAGTCTGATCGTTGGTCGGCTTGAGATAAAGATATTATAAATTCAGGCACTTCAGAGCTTACCAACGATACAATTCGCTGGCCGGGACTACCGGCCACCATGAGAAATGAGAAAGGACCGGCCGGCATCGGCTGTGTTTGAAATTGAAAGCGACCCTTTGAGTTGTCGATCCAATACGTATAACGGGCAGATGGCTCCAGGCCTGTAATTGTAACTTTATGCCGACTGGACGAAGCAAAAGCATCCATTGCTTTCAATGGTTTGACATTACTCCCGGCAGGCTTATAAAAAACCCTGCCTTTATTGGCTGTTTCACTTAGCCAGGCTATCGTAGCCTGAGATGTGCTGACATTCAAAACTTCCGGCCTTACATCATCCACAGCCGATTTGCGAAAGTGCAAAACAGCAAAAACTGCCGCTGCAAATATTATCACGATCAGTAACAGAGGTATCTTACGCATCGCCCAGAAACCTCGGAACGATTGAGATTGAATTCGGGTAGTATCCGAGTTTTATCCTGAGGATTTTGCTTTTTTGGTTTTTGTTTGGCGAATTTAATACATCCATTATTACCACCCTAAATCAACAATTATCATTTGCCATAGCGATAAACGGTACGATTAGGCCGAATTTTACTAATAGCGTAACGTCCATCGGAACATTTTTCAAGTGAAATAAGATTGGATTCTCTCGCTAAAGGCCCCAAAGGCCGTATATTACCAGCATTGTCTCTTAATAAAACCATTTGTACTCATGCAAGCCAGTCCAGAAGTCTTTGGCGTGTTGCTATACTTACTCCCACGATCAGGGCATCTTGTCCAGCGCGGGCAGGTATTATCTGAATGTTTCGCAGGGAACTTTCGTAAACATTTTTTTGCATTGCTTCGCGGATGCGTTCTGCAAAGTGTTCGTGAAAGTGCAGGCCGACGTATCCTGCGATAATGATCACTTCCGGGTCATAGCAATTAATCAGCATGCAGGCTGCTCGTACGAAATGTCCGGCTACATAATCCCGCAGGTCAAGAGCATAGCTGTCGCTATTGTCAGCAGCCCGGAACCATTGTTTTAAAAACTCTTCCGGTATATCGGAACCGTCAGTCTCAGTGAAGCAGGCAGAAGACGTCTTGTCGGATTCATTGCGTATCTTGTTTGCTAGAGCCGGGCCGGAGATCATCGCCTCGAGGCATCCTTTTTGTCCGCAACCGCAAAGGGGGCCGTCGGGTTCTACTACTATGTGGCCGATCTCACCGTATCTGCCGGTTGAGCCTGATATTAATTTGCCATCCATATAAACGGTTGAGCCTACGCCGTCGGCAAGATTTAGATACAGTATGTTTTTCGATGCCAGATCGGCACTGATCGCAAACTCCGAAAGAAGCCTGACACGGTTGCTGTAAACAGAGACCGGGAAATCAAAAAACGGCTGAAGCTGTTCTTTAAGGTGAACATTTTTCCATCCTAATGGGCTCGACAGTGAGACGCATCCGTCCGGCGAAACCGATCCGCTTAGGGTGATGCCTGCGCCAATTATTTTTTCGTTTTCTATCTTATTGCGATTGAGCAGTCCGGGCACATTAACGCTGAGCAGATCCAGAACATTTTCCAATGAGTGATCATATCCCAGCGAGATGCTGATCTTGTCTTTCAAATGTCCTTCGAAGTTAAAGACCCCGATGAAAAGATGGCTGGGGTTGATCTCGACGCCTACGGTATATCGGCAGTCCGGATTAAGCTGAAGTACGACCGGTTTTGGTCCGCGGGCTGTGCTTTGGCCGGGCGTTTCTGTGATGAGTCCTTTGTCGCGAAGTCTTGCTACGATGGTGCTGGCTGTGGAGCTGCCGATGCCTGCGAGGCGACAGAGCTGTGACTGAGAGAGTTTTTTGTGCTCAAACAGCATCGAGAGGATGAGTTTTTCGTTTCTTTGACCTGCGTTTTTTGAGTCAATAGGGCCGTTATTCATAATTATCTCATGTTGTGTGGTTTATTTTTGCATTTGTCAGACATATTTGGTAATTGCAAATCTTTATGAATTATACAGAAAAACAGCTTTTAGGCAAGATTTATTATGTTTTTTTTAAAAAAACACAAATAAATCTTGCAAAAACCGGGCTTAGTCGCTTATAATAGCCTCATGTCGTGTGATATTTATTTTATTAAGGATGATATGAAATGAGTGACCTTTTTGATGTTAAAGACAAATGTATTGTAATTACCGGCGGCGGCGGTGTTCTTTGCGGGGCATTAGCCAGGGATCTGGCGCGTAATGGCGCTAAAGTTTGTATTGCCGATTACGATGAAACCAAGGCCAATGAAGTGGCTAAGCAGATCGAGGGCGAAGGCGGATTTGCCCTGCCGCTGTGTGTCAATGTGCTGGACAAGGCGCAGATCCAGAGCGCTCTGAGTTGTGCTTGCGAGAGTATGGGCAAGATCGATATTCTTATTAACGGTGCA
>SDBV01004710.1_pt1 | contig 19463 bp, 11 predicted proteins | sample 2277081 | NCBI WGS metagenome assembly SDBV01 (sample SAMN10402039, study PRJNA504765) | marine sediment metagenome | isolation source: marine sediment core GS10_PC15, 223 cmbsf | place: Arctic Ocean: Southern Knipovich Ridge | collected 2010
CGTCAACGGCGTATCTCGTGGCGTCGTGGAGGTCTATTACCTTGAGCAGCGCCCGCATCTGGACGAAGGCCCGTTCATGACAGAGGAGCGCAGCCTCATCGACAGTCTGGCCCGCACCTTGGGCGAGGCGATCGACCGCAAGCAGGCGGAAAAAGCATTGGTACAGAGCGAGGCCAAGTACAAGACACTCGTTGAAAACCTTCCTCAAAGGATATTCTCGAAGGATAAGCAATCGGTTTACGTGTGTTGCAATGAGCAATACGCACGCGACTTGGGGATTGCGCCAGACGAGATTGCCGGCAAGACAGACTATGATTTTTGTCCCACGGATTTAGCTGAGGCATACAGGGCAGATGATGCAAGAATCATGGCGTCAGGGATGACAGAAACAATCGAAGAGAAATACATCCAACACGGGGTGGAACAGATCGTCCAAACCGTCAAGACTCCTCTCAAGGACAAGAACGGCAATGCGGCCGGGATATTGGGGATTTTCTGGGACATCACCGAGCGCAAGGAGGCGCAGAAGGAAATCGAAAGCCTGTCGAAGTTCCCTGCGGAGAATCCACTCCCGGTGCTCCGCATCTCAGGAGACGGAGAGCTCCTCTACGCCAATCCCGCAGGCGAACAGTACCTCGCGGGCTCGGGATGTCCGGCCGGACACATACCCGCTGATCTGGGGCAACTCGTCTCAGCGGCCATCGAGTCCGGCTTGGTCAAGCAGAAGGAGATCGAATCCCGAGGGCGGATTCTCGCATTCCACATGGCGCCCGTGATGGACTCGAACTACGTTAACCTGTATGCAGTCGACATCACGGATCGCAAGAAGGCCGAGGATGAGTTGCAGCAGCGTGATGAACTGTTCCGGCAGATTCTCGAGTGCAGCTCGGACGGGATTAACGTCTGCGAAATTGACCTAAAGACGGGGAAAAAACGGCTGATCCTTTGCAATGACAAGTACGTTGAGATGTCGGGCCGGCCCCGTGAAGAGTTGATGAACACCGACAACCTCAGCGAGTTTAGGGAGGATCTGCACCCCTCGCGGGTGCAGTTCGTCAATGAGCTGCTGCGCCAAGGGGAGACATGTACGGGTGTGGCCTCCTGTATCAGACCTGACGGTAAGGAGAACTGGTATGAGTACGTCGCCTCTCCTATGGAAATAAGGGAAGACAAGCTGGTTGTTGTAGGGATCGATCGCGACATCACTAAGCGAAGGAAGGCGGATGAGGCGATTCGGCTTCACTCCCAGATAGTCCGGAACATCGCCGAAGGGATACACCTCATTCGGGCCTCCGACGGCGTGATCGTCTACGTAAACCCCAGGATGGAGGAGATGTTCGGATACGATTCGGGTCAGATGACGGGCAAGCACATCAGCATCCTTAACGCCCTGGGCGAACGGAATCCCCAAGAAGTCGCAGATCAGATCATCCGCGCCCTGGAGCAAAATGGGACTTGGAGCGGCGAGGTACATAACATCAGGAAGGACGGGACTACGCTTTGGTGTCGCGCGAACATTTCGACCTTCGACCACCCCGAGCACGGCAAAGTATGGGTGGCAGTGATGCAAGACATCACCGATCGCAAGAGGGTGCGTGAGGCACTGAGCGAGAGCGAAGAGAACCTGCGAAGAATACTCGCTTCATCTCCGGATGCCATTATGGTCTCGGATTTGGGTGGGAACATAATCCAGTGCAATGAGGCGGCCCTGAATATCCATGGTTTCAGTGGCTCCCAGGAGCTGATCGGGACCAGGATGGTCGACCTGATTGCCCCCAAAGACAGGCACAGAGCTACGGCGAACCTTCAAAAGGCCCTGGATCGCGGGTATGTGAGGAACTCGCAGTATATCTGCCTGAAGAAGGACGGTCGGGAGTTTCCGGCGGAGCTATCGACCAGCGTCATCCGGGGCCCGTCAGGGAAGACCGTTTCTTTCATAGCCATAACCAGAGACATGACTACCCGCACGCGAGCTGAGGAACGCCTGCGAAAATCGCGCCAGCAGCTTCGTGCACTGGCAGCCCGCTTGCAGTCTGTGAGAGAGGAAGAAAGATCCCTCATGGCGCGGGGGATTCACGATGATCTGGGACATGCGTTGGCCTCCTTGAAGATGGACCTGTCGTGGTTGGACAAGAACCTCGCTCAATCCCCCCAGGCGCCAGCGCCGCCGGACGTGCGGGAACGAATGAAAACGATGTTGGATCTTGTGGACGAGACGATTCGAAACGTAAGGCAGGTGGCAGCAGACCTGCGGCCGGGTCTTTTGGACGACCTTGGGCTCTCGGCAACGTTGGAATGGGAGGTGAAGCGTTTTGAGGCCAGGACCGGAATCGAATGCACGTTCACCAGCTCGGCCGAACAGGTGCAGCTGGATCGCGAGCAGTCAACAGCCCTGTACCGTATCTGTCAGGAGCTTCTGACTAATGTTGCCCATCATTCCGGCGCGTCAGCCGCGAGCGTGTCCCTGGAATTGAAGGGGCGTCACCTTCTTCTGAAGGTGTATGACAACGGGAGCGGAATCACGAACGAGGAGATATCATCTTCGACATCCCTTGGGATTCTGGGGATGCGAGAGCGTACGCTGCTGCTGGCGGGGACGTTCAACATCTCCGGCGCCCGGGGTAAGGGGACGACGGCTACGGTGCGTATTCTGGTTGGTGAATCCCAGCAGGCGGAAGGGAAATAGAACGGCGAGATTCATTGGTAGCTGGTATCAGTTCCCGTTGGAGAGCGTGTCGCGAGAAGCGATGTTGCGGGGCTGATCGGCTTGGACGGTGTACCGGGAAGAAATGTGATATGAGAGTCTTGCTTGTGGACGATCACGCGGTTGTGCGACGGGGCTTGAGGGAGATCCTGGAGGGCGAGTTCACCGGGGCAAAGTTCGGTGAAGCTGGAGATGCCGCCGAGGCGCATAAGGCGCTGCGGGACCATGATTGGGACGTCGTTGTGCTGGATATCACCATGCCCGGGAGGAGCGGGCTTGATGTCCTGAAGGACCTGAAGAGCACGTATCCGGATCTACCGGCCCTGGTGCTTTCCATGCATCCCGAAGAGCAGTATGCCATACGGGCCATACAAAACGGTGCGGCTGGGTACCTTACCAAGGAAACTGCGCCTGAGGAACTGGTCAAGGCGATCCGGAAAGTCCTGGCGGGGGGGCAGTACATCAGCGCCTCGCTGGCGGAGGATCTTGCCTTTCGTCTCAAGGTCGGGCTTAAGGGTCAGCTGCATGAGGCACTTTCAGACCGCGAATACGAGGTGATGCGGCTGCTTGCCTCGGGTGAGACGGTCTCGCAGATAGCTGCGGAATTGTCGCTTAGCGTAAAGACCATCAGCACGTACCGCACACGGATCCTCGATAAGATGGGGATGACCACCAACGTGGAGCTGACCCGCTACGCCATGGACAAGGGTCTGCTGGAACCTTGATCCGGGCGAACTGAAAGTTGAGCATTCCGGTCCCCGGTGCACTAGCCGGTTTGTCGGCCAGATGGCACTGATCTTCTCCCTTAGGCCACAAGAGTCACTCCTACAAGCAAAACAGCCCCAGTCCTACAAGGGAATCAGACTTCGTCTGATACTGCCCCGTCCCCTGGTCAGTTACGCTTGGCGGGTAGATTTGGATCCGAAAACCGTCTGATGCGGTCTAACACAAGGAACCCATGGATGGATTCCATCGCAAACGAAACTGTCGCGGGGATCGTTGGACGCTTTATGTTCTGGTCTGACGGGATACACAGGCAATTGAGCGTGAAACGCCCGACCTAACGTCGCATTCAATTGCCAACCTTCAAAGTGAAGGTGTGTATTCCGCTTCGGAGCGTCGGCCGCCACTGGCGGCCGACGTTTTCCTCCGCTCTTATTATCGTCGAAGCGCTGGAATACTCGCCGTGTTTGTGTTGCTCGTGGATCGGTTGATCTATTGGAATTGGCGGTCCTTCAAGCCAGTTTGATTGAAGCGATATGAGCGTCGAGAACGATAGTGCTACTGATGGGATAGACGTCCAAGGGATGTGCATGGTCGGGCACTTCCGACGGGGGGTGTTCTGATGGAAGCGGCCTCAACCGCTGTTTTGGTCGTCGGGGATGAACCGCAGGTCTGTTCGTCAATCGGCGATACGTTGTCGGGATGCGGTTTTGACTGTCGTGTCTGCGCCGATCCTCAGCAGGCAAAGCAATTGCTGGACGAGGGGCAGTTCGACCTGTTGATAAGCGACATTGCTATGTCCCATCTCAGCGGCCTGGATCTGCTGGTCCATGTCAAACACGATGCACCTAATTGCAGGGTTATTTTCACCACGGACGTATCCAATAAGGAACACCTGGCCCAGGCGCTCGTCCTGGGCGCCTTTGACTATATCGAAAAGCCCTTTCGCACCGAAGAGTTGGTGGAGGTTGTCACTAGAGCGACCTGCGAGGACTATGAGATCCCCCAACTGACTCTCAAGGCAGCGGCTGCTGTGCAATCCAACTGGCGGGCCCGTCAAGCCTCGCTGGAGAGCGTCCGGGCCCTCGTACTCGCCATCGAAGCGAAAGACCAGTACACCCGCCGCCACAGCGAGCAGGTGACGCACTACGCGGTGAACCTGGCTGAGTTGATGGAGCTGGCGCCCGAGCAGATTGAGTCGGTCCGCGTCGCATCCCTGCTTCACGACATCGGTAAAATCGGCGTCCCCCATAGCGTCCTGACCAGCCCTTGGACCCTGACGGATGAGGAGTTCGAGTACATTCGTCGTCACCCAGCCATCGGCGCGGACATCCTGGCGAACATAACCATGTTCGGCGGGGAGGCCAAACTGGTAAGGGCTCACCACGAGCGGTGGGATGGCGGTGGGTATCCGGATGGACTGACCGGCGAAGAAGCGCCGCTGGGCTCCCGCATCATTATGATTGCCGACTCGATGGACGCTATGTTGATGCACCGTTCTTATAAGAAAAACTACTCGGCCGACAAGATGCTCGACGAGCTTGTGCGCTGCGCCGGGACGCAGTTTGACCCCAGGTTGGCTGCAACGGCCGTTCGCTGGTGGGGATGTGCCTCGAAGAATGGATCCTGTCCGGACAACCCTCAAGGGCCCTGGCGGCGACACTGTCTCCCGCTTCCGACAGCGGCGCAGATCAGCCGGTCTTAACTTCGCAAAACCCGTCCGGTCCGCCTGCCAAGACGCCCTGATTCACCTTCGGCTGTGTCCGGCGGTCGGTCCGACCCATCCGTTCAAGACAGGCCCAACTACCACCGCGTCGATCACTTTTGAGGGGATGATGTGGGAGGCACTTCCCATACTTGGCGGAAGAGACACTTGTTTTTTTGCGCCACAGATAATATGATCTTTCGTTTTGGCGTCTCTGGCGCGGCCAGAGCGCTAGCGTGGGGCGCCTGCGGTGGGTGCTCTCACAACTGGGGGAATCAGGAATACTGCCCTGGAGGGTGGCCCGGGCCGATTGCTTATGTGGGAGAAGCATTGATGACAGATGAGCTCTTTAGAAACCGGTTGGGTAATTTCACCGAATATGGCGATCCGACGGGCTTTGCGCTGGCTGCAGTCGCCGAGGCACTGGACACCATCGCCGAACTGTCTGATCAGAACATCGGCGGCGAGACCGTCGAAAAGAGGCTCGGCGAGTACAAGAACTGGGACCCGGATATTTTCCGAGTGGACAAGGACACCGAAGACGGATTCCGCAAGCGCCTCGCCGAGCGTGGCGAGCCGGTGGTGTTGCTGTCCGAGGAGGCCGGCCGCGTGGTGATCGGCGACGCCGATCCGGCCTATTATGTCGTTGCCGACCCGTTCGACGGCAGCTGGTTGTTCAAGAGAGGGATCCCGGACTTCTGGTATAGTTCGCTGGCGTTCTTTGACCCTCAATTCAATTCGGTCTGCTGTGCCGTCGGCGACGCCGTACCGCGCAACATCGCTTTCGCCAACGACACCGGCGCGTACCTGGGCAAGCTGGAAGGCGAGAAGTTCACCCATTGCGTCAAGCTCGACAAGGAGTACCGCAAGGCAATGGGCCGACCGGACGTAACGGACCTGTCGGTAGCTGGAATCGAATCGTACGCGATGAAGCCCAAGAAATTCCTCATGCCGCTGGTGGACAAGTACCGCCGCTTGATGGAGCCGTTCAAGTTTTTCCTTCCCAACGGCGGCCCATACGCATTTGTCGACGTAGCCGAAGGTAAGATCGATGTGTACTTCGCGCCGCGACAACCCTTCGTGGACATCTTCTCCGGTCTTATGGTCGCCGAGAAGGCCGGTGTCGTTGTAACCGATTCTCAAGGTAATCCCATTAGGTGCAGTGATAACGTCGAGACCGTATACGACGTGGTAGCCTCCAGCAATCCGGCGCTGCACGAGAAGGTTCTGAATCTGATCTCGGAATGTGAAAAACAATAGAGGGAGTCCAGCATGGCCACAGACGTGCTAAACCTGAGTGACTTGGACGAGGCGGACGTACCCGCCAAGCTCAAGGCTGAGAATTACTTCGACTTCAAGGCGCACCCGTTCGCGCATGGGGCGCTGTTCGGGGGCGCCAACGCCCGCTCGGTGATCGACGCCATCGCGGGTGTCGAAAAGTATCTCAAAACCGTCATCCCCGATCTGCTCGCCAAGGCCGAACCCGTGGCGAAAAAGACCCAGGCGGACTTCCCCGGCCGCTGCGTCGGTAAGTTCACCGTGCTGCTGGAGGACGGCGCCGTGTTCGACCCGGGATACATCGTTGGCGGGAAGGATGAATCCGCCACCCTCTATCTGGGCCGAGGCGCCAAGGCCCTGGGCGCCAACATCTGGGTCGATAGCGGAAGTATCGTTATTGGTGAGGGCGTCTTCATCGAGCCTGGAGCCGGGATCAAGGGCCTCACGATCATCGGAAGCGACAACGAGATCCGACAGGGCGCGTACCTGCGGGGTAACGTCATCACCGGAGCTGGGTGCACAATCGGGGGCGAGCTGAAGAACACCGTGATCATGGACAAGGGCAACTTCCCCCATACATCTTACCTCGGCGACAGCCTGTGCGGGTACGAGACGCATTTCGGGAACCAGGCTACCAGTGCTAATTTGGGCATCCTGTCCGTCATTGAGCGATCACCGATCGTGATGGAAGTGGATGGGCAGCGCTATAACCTGGGCCGGCCCAAGGTCGGGATCATCATGGGCGATTACTCCCAGGTTGGGTGCAATTCGGTTTCCGATCCGGCGACGTTCCTGGCCCCCTGGACGGTAGTCTATCAGCTCACTCGGCTTAACAGGGGCTTCTATGGCCCCGACGAGCTGCTGAAGAACAAACCGATGGAGCACGGGATCATCGAGCGCGTTCCGTTGCGAAAATAGACAATCAAACTTTTCCCGATGGCCCGGACGCCGAACCCAGCCGTGGTGTTCCCGCTTGGCGCACCGGCGAGCTTTGCGCAGCATATCCCAGGACGATTGCTAGGAGCGAATCTGTGAAAGCCCTGCGGCCCGTTGAACGGTGGCGATCACTCTTGAGCGACCCTAGCGGGACGGTTCGCCGGCGTCTTCATGAGATCTACGGCCCCGACGAGGCGGAAATCCAGCGTCGATTGGGCCTGTGGACGGCCGCTCTGGACGGGTTTGCCCAAAGGTTTTCACCCGACGCCGAGGTATTGATCTCGCGGGCGTGCGGGCGCGTCAACCTGCTTGGGACGCACATCGACCACCGCGGCGGGGCCGTAAACGCACTCGGCGTGGGCGACCTGATCTTCGTAGCCCAACCACGTGATGACGACGCAGTTGTGCTTTGCAACGCCGCGGACGAGTTCTCCACCTCCCGCTTCAGCATCTGCCGGCAGCTCCCGCCTGACGGGATTGACGACTGGGACCATTGGACGATGCAGCAGTATCGGCTGCGCCTCGCCGAGGGGACACAGGCGGACTGGTCGAACTATGTCCGGGCTGCCCTGGTGTACTTGCAGCACATCAACACGGCGCCCGACGGTACCTTCCGCCCGCCCTTGAGGGGGATGAACGTTTTTGTCGCCGGAAACGTGCCCACTTGTTCGGGCTTGAGCTCTTCGTCTTCACTTGTGGTGGCGGCGATGGAGGCGTGCATCGCCATCAACGAATTGGCCATCTCCCAGATAGACATGGTGGAGGCCGCCCGCGTGAGTGAATGGTATGTGGGGACGCGTGGCGGCGGCGGCGACCACGCGGCGATCAAGTTCTCCCGGTACGGACATCTGGCTCATCTTGGGGCGTTTCCGCTTACGGTGCAGCTCATCCCGTTTCCCGATCAGTTCTGCGTGGTGCTGTGTGACAGCATGGTGGTTGCTGCAAAGACGGCCGGGGCGCGAGAAATATTCAATCAGCGAGTCGCATGCTATGAGCTGGGGATGTTGATCCTGCGCAAGAGCTTTCCGCAGTACGCGGGGAAAATGAAACTGCTGCGCGACGTCAACCCAGCCTGCCTCGACGTGGACGAGGGTGCGATCTACGAGATGCTCAAGGCCGTCCCCGAATCGGTAACGCGCCGGCAGGTTTCGCAAATCCTCCCTGAGGCGTCGGACCAGCTCGATCGGATATTCCGAACTCACGAACCCGTCGGACGCGCGTATCACATACGACAGGCGTGCCTATACGGAATCGCAGAGTGCCTCCGCTCCCAGCGCGGCGCCGAGTTGCTGGGGGCCGGCGACGTGGAGGGATTCGGCGAGTTGATAACCCTTTCTCATGAAGGCGACAGGACGACGCACTTGCTGGACGGTAGGCGAGTTCCCCTCCAAAAGGCCCTGGGCGACACAGAGCTTGACAAGCTCGCGGCGGACGTGCGGAGCAGCGACCCGAAACGCCGCGACAGCGCGTGCCTCTATCGCCAACCCGGCGGGTACGACGTTAGCTGCCAAGAGCTGGACGAACTGGTCGACATAGCCTGCGCCGTCCCGGGTGTCCTTGGGGCTGGTCTCGTAGGAGCGGGGCTCGGAGGCTCGATAGTGGTCCTGACACGCAGGGACGCCGCCGCCGGGGTTATCGCCGCCGTCGAAGAGCATTACTACAACCCGCGATCCTTACCCCTCGGCGCGCAGCTGTGCGAGGGGGTGGGGGGATCGGGTGTACTGGATGCAGGCGGATAAGAGTTTCCCCCGGGGGGGTTAGAGCAATTTAAGATTCTCTGTTCCGTCCTGGCCGGCTGCGGCGTCGGCTGGCTTCGTCAGGCTGCATCGACGATGCGTAAAGCATCGCCTGCTTCGCCCTCCTTGTCAGCCTTGTCCTCGCTGGGCCATCACCGAAACATTAAACCTTAGAGTACTCTAGTCCCCATCCTGGGACTTCCTCTTCTTTCTGGCCTTTTTGGAGAGGGCGGAGTACTGAAAGGCCAGCCCGATCACGGCCGGGACCGCGACGATCAGCGGGAGCAGGTGATCGTTCGTAAGTAAAACCTCTTCCAGGTCGGCCTGGATGGACTCGTGTTTCATCAGGATCGCAAGGAATCCCGCTGTGCCCATCAGCGCCCCCTGCAGTGCCGTGAAGATCATAATGGTCAATCGCATCATGACGAACGCCAGCAGTCCCAGTGCAATCAGGCCCATTATGCTCCCCGCCCACGCATACTCGGCGATTTGTTCCTGCCCGGCCGTCGTCGCCACGTAGTGCCATACGTTCTGTCCCAGGAACGCGCCGGTCAGGCAGCCCATCACGCCGATGGCGTATTTCATCAACGGCCAGGCGAGGACCGCCAGAAGGATCGTCCCGGCGAAAGCGCCGAACCATGGCATGTTCCCGCCGAGCGTCTTTCCGAAGTTGTGCCCGATAATCGTCCCGAGCACGGCCGCGTTGACGATAATCATGACCTTAAACGCCTTCCACCCATAGATCATGTACAACAGGCCGCAAGCTAGAAGCAGAATCGCCTGCACCGCGTCGGTAGAGGCCAGGGACTTGACGAACTGCTCCTGTGTGGGCAGCCTCGCTTCGAACAGCTGCTCCATGAAACCCAAATCCGTGGTAAGATGTTCGGATACCTGGGGCTCCATGTCGTCCTTGTTACGCCGTTAAGGGACAATAGGGTACCGCTGTAATCTTTTGTCTTTTTCGGTCTTGCGAGGTGTTTTTGTCCTGTCTTTATTCGCACCGGGTGCACTGAAAAACAGTGGCGACCATAGCAGCGCTGCAAAGCCCTGCTGATCAGCGCAGCGAATCAGGGGGGGGTAACTGTCCCGGCGCCATAAACCTTCGGTACGCCCATCGCACCTGCGATTCGCCCGGCGGGCGCAAGGTCGTGTCCTACCTGCTTGGGTGTGATCGCAGGCGGGCCAGGTCGGTCTTGGCGAGTTCCACCTTCCCAGGATCCTCCAGCCCCTTTATCGCCAGCTCAAGATGCTCTATAGCCTGTTCGAACTGGTTCAGGTACCGCCCGTAGATCAACCCCAGCATGAGATGGATATCCGCGAGGTGCTCATACTTCCCGTAATGTTTCAGGAATCGCTCGTAGGCGTCGGCGGCGGCGGGGTATTGGTTCGATGCCATCAGCTGGTTCGCCACGTCGAGCTGCTGCTGGAGGGACAGGAGGGCGTCGTCGGCGATCTGGACAAGCTGGAGGTACTTCGAGGCGGCCTCGGTCAGATCGCCCCTGCGGCAGGCGGTGGAAATGTCCTTTCGCAGTTGCAGTTGGCGACCTGCCGGCGTATCGGCGGGCGGCGATTCAACCGTTCGGGCCTTGACTTTCCGGGGGCTTTGTCTGCGGAGGCTCGGGCTGACGAAACCGAACGGGTCGAATCCCCGGGTTGCCATTCGCCTGTAGCGCGAACGCCGGCGCGAGGCGCTGATCAGATTCAGAAGGTCGAATGGATCGCGGGGCAGCAATCTCGTCGCAAGCAGCGCCGCCGAGACAGCAATCCCGAACACATAACCGCTGCTGTGGGCCGCGTAGGCGACCCCGCTGGCGTATTGACCCGCAAACTGCGTGCTGAGCGACATCACCAAGTTGTAGACCAATTGAAACAGCAAGAAAAACAGGCTGGAGATCTCCATCGGCGTCAATATGTAGAAGAAGACAAACAGGACCGTGACGCGCGTTCGAGGCAGGAGCACCAGGTATGCGCCGGTAACTGCGGAGATCGCTCCGGAGGCGCCCAATACCGGCGCCGTCCCGCTTAACAGTAAGTAGCCCACACCGGCCAGGACGCCGCCGGAAAGGTAAAACGCCAAGTACCCGAGGTGACCGAATCGGTCGTTGACGGCGTTTCCGAAGATCCAAAGGAACAGCATGTTCCCTATCAGATGCGCCCACCCGGCGTGAAGAAACATGGACGTAAAGAACTGATGAAGCTGCGGGTTGTCCGGTTGCAGCATCAGTGTGCTGATCCCCATGATGCTTGCACGAGTCATCCCGTGCCGCCCCAGCAAGAACAGACCGACGTTGGCGGCGACCATGGCGTAATTGGCCCACGGCCGCCCTCGCATTTGGTAATCGGTGCCTATGGGAATCATCTGAGGCCCTTGGTTTCCTTTTTACGGTATCTCTTGGCGAGGTAAACCCGACGGATTCCACTGTCGCGGAATTATAGCGGATCGGATGAATCGGTCACACCAAAACCCGTACGACGCTTGTCACCCGGCCGCCTTGCGGTATAGTTACGTCTTCCAGCGTTAGGAGGTTCACTGCATGCAGATTCTTGGTTCTTGGTTCGTTGCGGGCGGACTGGACAACCTGGCGGGGTTCTTGCTGCTGGGCTCGGCCGCTGCGATGCTGGTGAGCATATCCAAGGCCGGGTTCGGGGGCAGCATCGGGATACTTTCGGTTCCGATCCTGATCTACGCATGCGGCGGGAATTCGTTTCTGGCCGTCGGGATCATGCTGCCCCTGCTGATAGGGTGCGACGTTGTGGCGGTGTTCAGTTGGTGGCGTCGCTGGAACCTTCGGGTGGTGCTGCTGTTGTTGCCCGGCGCCGTCGTCGGCGTCCTGATCGGTTCGGGCGCGTTAATGCTGATGCAAAGGACCAGCGCCTCGTCCCGGGGGGGCGTCCAGGAGATACCCCAAGCCGTCTTGAACATGAGCATCGGGCTAATTGCAATCGGATTCGTGATCCTGCAGGTGTACAAGTCCCTACGCTCCAAGACCGTCAGCTTCCGCCCGGTCTTGTGGCATGGTTTGGTTTTCGGCGGTATCGCGGGTTTTACGTCCACGTTGGCGCACGCGGCCGGGCCCGTGACGACCATGTATATGCTCCCCCAGCAGATGCCCAAGGACCGCTACGTTGCCAGCACGGTGCTGTACTACGCGATAGGCAATCAGCTCAAGGTGATTCCCTATATCGCGCTGGGGATGCTTGATGTGAAAGTGTTGAGTGCGGCGGCGGCGCTGCTTCCGGCAGTTATCGTCGGCGCGCTTGTGGGGCTCTTTCTGCACAATCGCGTCCGCCAAAAGAGCTTTCAGGTTGTGGTCTATTCACTGTTGACGCTGGCCGGGGTCGATCTCATCGCCAGGTCCGTCAAGGTGCTGTGGTCCTAGCGGATGCGAGTGCTATTCTCCCAGCACCGAATCAATCCGTTGCAGCTCATCGCCCGAAAGCGGCGCAGAGTCGAGCGCAGCAAGGTTCTCCTTGAGCTGGGCCAACGACGAGATACCCACCAGCACGCTCGTGACCCGCTCGTCGCGCAGGGCCCACGTGATCGCCATCTGCGACAGCGACTGACCTCGCGACCGCGCCAGCTCGGCCAGCTCCCTGATTTGCTCCAGCTTCCCTGTTGATCGCAGGTTCTCGTAGTATTCCCTACCGGCGGCGCCTCTCTTGGCGAGGCGCGAATCTTTCGGTACGCCCTCAAGGTACCGATCGGACAGCACCCCCTTGTCCAGTACGGAGTAGACGATCACGCCAGTGCCGCCCGCAGCGGCGTGGGCGAACAGATCCGTCTCGTAGGCGCGGTTCATCATGTTGTACTTGGCTTGGTGAATGGTGATCGACGTGAGGGCGTTGTGCTCCACCAGCTCAATGGCGTCCAGGAATTGCGGGGCTTTGTAGTTGCTTACACCGGCGTATATCGCCTTGCCCGACCGGACAATGTGGTCCAGCGCGCCCATTGTCTCCGCCAACGGCGTTTCGGGATCGGGTCGATGATGATAGAAGATGTCCACGTAGTTCAGCCCTAACCGCTTGAGCGACTGATCGAGGCTGGCGACCAGGTACTTTCGGCTGCCGCCCGTACCATACGGCCCGGGCCACATGTCAAAACCGGCCTTGGTCGAGATGATCAGCTCATCTCGCGGTAAGTCGCGCAGTACCCGACCGAACAGAATCTCGCTGTTTCCCGGTGGGTTGCCGTAGTTATTGGCCAGGTCGAAGTGCGTCACGCCGTGATCAAACGCCCAGTAGACGCACCGGCGGCAGAGCTGCTCGTTACCCTTATCCCCCAAGCTCTGCCACATTCCCAGCGACATCGCCGGTAAGAGCAGCCCGCTGCGCCCGCAACGACGATACGGAAGCTTCTCGTATTGGTCCGGGTCGAATTGCTTGGGCGTTTGCTCTTTCGCCATTCGCCGCCCTCAGATCGCCAGGGAAGTGTACTGTCTGCTCCCGAAGCTGAGCCACCACTGGCGGGCTACCTCCACCCCCGCCCGGTCGGGCGAGAAATCCTTCCCGACTATCTTGCCCAACGCCTCCGCTGCCGCGCATCGCAAGGCGGCGTTGGTTATCTCATCCTCCATGTCTCCGATGGTTACCTGCTGGGCGAGGTAGTAGGCGGCCCGAATATCGCCAAGTCTCCCCAGTTCCCGCACCACCAGCGTCCTTAGCTCAAGTGCGTCCGGCGTGCCTTCGGGTATGCGGTAGCTTTCGAGGATCCGCAAAAGCCCCTCCAGCGACGCCTCGGCGAACCCCGCCAGCTCGGCGACCTTCTCGGCGCGTTCCCGTTCGTCCCAGGCGGCGAAGTTGGCGTAGATGGCGTCGGACAGTTTGCTGACCTTCCGCGCAGTCACCTGGTCGGGCTCGATGCTCTGGTTCCCCTGCTCCGCCACAGCAGGTTTCGCCGCCTTCGACTTCAGCCCGGCCCATTTTGTGAGCTTATCCAGCAGCCGTTGCTCCCGGTCGCTCACCTGACCGTCGGCTACCGCCATCAACGCCATCAGTTGAATGGCACGCTGGGCCGCCGGACCACCACGCGGTAAGGTAACCTTCTTGGGGTGTTCCTTGAACTGCTTTACCAGCTGGCGAAACTCATCCTTGCTCACGCCGAGCTGCTTCCGCAGGCGGTGGATAAAATCCCGCTCTTCCTGCGTCAGCTTCCCATCCGCCAACGCCATCACCAACACGTTCTGTAAATCCCGCTTCGTCTCTTTGCTCATGGCCTGGACCCCTTACTGCGACTGGTTGCATTCTACGGCCAAAGGGATGGGAATTAAAGCTCGGCCGGTCCCACAATCCCCATGTCGCCCAAGCGAGCGCAGCGCCCCCTGGGGACGCCGCGCGGTGTAGAAGGTCTGGGGTAAGTGGTGTTACTTCTTCTTTGATCGCTTCTTTGTCTTGCGTGTTTTCTTGCGCCGTGGTTTGGCGTTGAGTTTTTCTTTGATCGCCGCTTGTGCTGCGGCGAGGCGGGCGAGGGGTACGCGGTAAGGCGAGCAGGAGACGTAATCCAGCCCGATGTCGTGGCAAAACTGGACGCTGGACGGGTCCCCGCCGTGCTCCCCGCAGATCCCCATCTTCAGGCCCGGCCGGGCGGAGCGGCCCTTCTCGACGGCGATGCGGATAAGCTCGCCCACCCCGGGGCGGTCCAGCGTCTCGAACGGGTTGTGCTCGTAGATCCCCAGATCGACATACTGCTTGAGGAACCTCGCGGCGTCGTCGCGGCTGAAGCCGCACCCCATCTGCGTCAGGTCGTTGGTCCCGAAGCTGAAGAACTCCGCCTCGGTGGCGATCTCGTCGGCCGTGATCGCGCCGCGCGGAACCTCGATCATTGTCCCGATCTTGATCTCGGGCGGGCGGCGGCGCTTGTTCTTCTTTTTGATCTGCTCGAAGACCTCCAGGACGATCTGCTTCTGATGGATAAGTTCCTTTACGTCCCCCACCAGCGGGATCATGATCTCGGCCTTTGCGCCGGGCACGGCGTAGGCGGCCTCGATTATCGCCTGGGCCTGGATGGCTGTGATCTGCGGGTATGTGATCCCGAGCCTGCACCCGCGATGACCCAGCATCGGGTTGAACTCATGGAGGGAGTCGACCTTTTCCTTGATCTTCTTGAGAGGCACGCGCATCGCCCGGGCCATTTCCCGCTGCCCGGCCTCGTCGTGCGGGACGAACTCGTGCAAAGGCGGATCGAGGAAGCGGATGGTCGCCGGGCGGCCCTTAAGCGCCTTGAAGATCCCGATGAAATCCTTTCGCTGCAGAGGGAGCAGCTCTTTGAGGGCTTTGTCGCGCGCCTTTTTATCCTCGGCGAGGATCATCTTCCGCATGGAAATGATCCGGTCGCCTTCGAAGAACATGTGCTCGGTGCGGCACAGCCCGATTCCTTCAGCCCCGAAGCGAATGGCCACTTTGGCATCGTGCGGCGTGTCGGCATTGGCCCGCACCCCCAGCCGGCGGTGCTTGTCGGCAAGCTTCATGAACGTCCTAAACGCGCCGGTAAGCGCCGGATCGACCGTGCCGATCTTTCCGGCGTAGACAGCGCCCGTCGAGCCGTTAAGGCTGATCCAATCGCCTTGTTTGAGCTTCCTCCCGCCGGCAGTGACGGTCTTGGTCTTGTAGTCGATAAGGCAGTCGCCGGCCCCGGCGACGCAGCACTTGCCCATCCCGCGTGCGACCACTGCTGCGTGCGAGGTCATCCCGCCGCGGGATGTAAGGATCCCCTGGGCGGCGTGCATCCCGCCGATATCCTCGGGGGATGTCTCGGTGCGGACCAGCACGACCGCCATGCCCAGCTCGGCCGATTCCTCGGCTTCATGGGCGCTAAAGACGATCTGCCCCGTCGCCGCCCCGGGACTTGCGGGTAACCCCCGGGCGAGCACCTTCGTAGCCCGCTCGGCCTTGGGGTCGAAGGTCGGGTGCAGTAGTTGGTCGAGCTGCTTGGGGTCGACTCGTAGAATGGCCTCTCGCTCGGATATCAGGCCCTCCTTCATCATGTCCACGGCGATCTTGATCGCGGCGGCGGCTGTGCGCTTCCCCGTGCGGGTCTGCAGCATGTAGAGCGTCCCCTTCTCGATGGTGAACTCCACATCCTGCACCTCGCGGTAGTGTTTCTCCAGCTTGTGGCGGATCGCGATAAGCTGCCTGTACGACTTCCTGTCATATCTTGCGAGCCGGTCGATCGGCTCGGGCGTGCGGATCCCGGCGACAACGTCCTCGCCCTGTGCGTTCATGAGGAACTCGCCGTAAAACTTGTTCGCCCCGGTCGCCGGGTTGCGCGTAAAGGCCACGCCCGTCCCGCTGTCGGAACTCAGGTTCCCGAACACCATCGCCTGGACGTTGACGGCCGTGCCGATCAGCCCGCGAATGTCGTTCAGCTGGCGGTACTTGATCGCTCGCTCGTTGTTCCATGATCCGAACACCGCGTCGATGGAGCCCCTTAGCTGCTTGCGGGCGTCCTGCGGGAAAGTCTTGTGGTTCTTCTTGTAGATATTCATGTAGGCGCGGACGACTTCTTTCAGCCCTGCGACGTCCAGGTCTGTGTCCAGCTTGGCGCGGCGGCGCGTCTTGACCGACTGCAAGGCGTGCTCGAAGTCGTGGTGCTCCATCCCCAACACAACATCGCCGAACATCTGGATAAGGCGGCGATAGGCGTCCCAGGCGAATCGCTCATCGCCGGTAAGGGCGATCAACGACTTGAGCGTCTTATCGTTCAGCCCCAGGTTCAGGACGGTATCCATCATCCCGGGCATGGACACGGCCGCTCCGGAGCGAACCGAGACGAGCAGCGGATCGGCCCCGGACCCGAACGTCTTACCCAAAAGCTTCTGCAGCTTGTCTAAGTGCCGGTCCAGTTCTCGGGCCAGTCCCGCGGGCCACTTCGCGCCCTGTTTGTAGAACTGGTTGCACGCCTCGGTGGTGATGGTGAAACCCGATGGGACGGGCAAGCCCAGGTTACACATCTCCGCCAGGTTCGCGCCCTTCCCGCCGAGCAGCTGTTTCATCTGGGCCTTTCCCTCAGCCCTTCCACCGCCGAAGAAGTACACGTACTTTCTCTTTTTCTTGGCCATGCGAAATTCTCCGTTAACTACCGCCGTTACGCCGTTACGGCCCTGCGGCCGGGCGAGCTGGCCGAACATACCGCCGAGATCCCGGCCGATTCCTTGGCGAGTATCTTACCCATTTGCCTCGCCGACAGCAAACGGAGCACGAAATGCGCCCGCCCGATGTCGATGTCTTCTGGAGATGCTGCCTCCACCCAACGCGATAGGCCCCCACACCGCTGTCTTTACTTCGCCGATGGCGAAGGATGTGCGCCCGACAGGCGGTCCAGGCGGTTCTTTGCTTCCTTATGGGCGGGGTTGATCCGGACCGCCTCGGCGTAGTGTTGGATCGCCTGGTCGATATGTCCTGTCCGTTCCAGGGCGATTCCCAGGCCGTAATGGGCATGGGCGTAGCTTGGGCGAAGCCGAAGCGCTTTTCGGTAGTAGGCGATGGCTTGTTCATATCGCCCCGCTCGCAGGTGGGAGTTGGCGAGGTTGTAGTACGGCTCGTCGTATTCGGGATTGAGGCGAATTGCCTCTTTGTAATGGGCGATCGCCTCTTGGGTTTCGCCCTTCTGGCTAAGCAGCGATCCCAGTCCGTTGTGGCCCTTGGCGTAGTTGGGCATCAGCTCAATTGCGAGTCTGCAATGGCGGATCGCCTCGTCCAAGTCGCCCCGGCGCGACAATGTGATACCCAGGTTGTAGTGGAACTTGGGGTACCCCGGGCGAAGCTTGATCGCCCGGAGATAATGTGGTACCGCCTCGTCCAACTTACCCTTGCGTGTCAGTGCGTTGGCGAGGTCCATGTGGACCCAGAGGGCAGCGTCAGTGTAAAAAAACAGCAAGGCGGTAACAGTTATGATGGAGGGTGGTTTTCAAGAAAACCGAAATTTGGCAGCGGTGAAAATTGGTTATTGATCACACGCTGGACAGGTAAGGCATCACTTGACAATATGATCTTGGAACTAAGCGATATGGACCACATCGAAAAAGACTGGTCGGTGGTTGAGAGCAACGGCGTAAAACTCATCAAGTTCACGGCTAAGAATATGGGCGATACGGACCATGGAAGTCATGGCGTTGAATATTATGATCCTTCGAAAGGGTACGCTCTGGTTAAAGCTCAATGGTACAATCCAGATGGCAGTAAGCGTTTGAAACGTACTATCAAGATGCAAGAGGTAATACCAGGTGGATGGTTCCCGGTTGAGATCGATACAAGGTCATTCTCCAAAGCTGATGATAGAAAATTTATGCAGCAGCATTATAAATTGGATCTGAAGCGTTGCAGTTTTAATGACAGGGCAGCTATACCAAAAGGAATTTTTAAATCGGGTATCCAAAAGCAACTCAAGCACCAGGAAAAGCTGCAAAAGTATTTGGCCATGGAACTTAAAGGCTTAGACAATGTCAAAGAAGCTGCGAAGACCGACAAAGTCGAACTTGCCGCTGGTCAAACCATCGAGAAATTTGTCGCAGCCGCACTGGCCGGAGATATCGAAAACGCTGCGCAGTTTGCTCATGACAGCTTACCAGCCGATCATATTGCAGATATTACAGAAACAGCAAAAGGCCAGAACCTTTGGATAATGGCTGTCCTGGCAGATGACTCCTCAGCCATAGCGGTAAGTTCGGTGATCCAGGGAGACCACGAAAGAATAGGCCCGCTGGTCTTTTCTATGGAGAGACTATCTCAGATTGATAACGACAATTGGTTAATAAATGACATAGACATGGAAACCCCCGATAAAGCCGAGGTAGAGTTGAAACGGTTTTTAGAAAAACACCCCCAGGCAAAAAAAGTTCCTCATGAGAACAAATCCGCCGATCAGATTAAAGTTTATAAAGTTAATAAGAATGTCTCCGATTTTCCAAATAATGATCTTTCGACTCCGGAGGCTGCTTATGCGGCTATCAACAGAGTTTCTGCAACCGATGACCTTGATGGTTGGAAGAAAGTTAGTGTAAAGGAATTGGGCCCTGTATTTGATGCTGAAAAAGCCAGGAAAAGGAAAAGGAAAACTGAGCCGGAATGGGCAAACGTACTGTTGAACGCTAAAATTTTGAAGGTGCATATTGGCAGCCACAAGCATGCCGTGGTAATGGCACAATTGCCACAGGAGTTTTCATCTAAACAGATCGTAAGCCCTATAGACATTCGTCACCTACGCCTTGAGAACGGCAGATGGCTAAATACCGGCAATGACAGGGTTAATACGACGCAAGAAGGAGCCGCAATATTTGACAGGGTTGTCAACAAAATCAAACAAGAGCAAATATCTCAGCAGGATACTGAAGATGTTTTGCAACACTCCGAAGAAATCCTAAAGGCCGCAGAACAATTGTTTAACAAG
>SDBV01004711.1_pt1 | contig 19461 bp, 25 predicted proteins | sample 2277081 | NCBI WGS metagenome assembly SDBV01 (sample SAMN10402039, study PRJNA504765) | marine sediment metagenome | isolation source: marine sediment core GS10_PC15, 223 cmbsf | place: Arctic Ocean: Southern Knipovich Ridge | collected 2010
GTGATGATCGATGCTGAGAATAATCCGGTAGGTACGAGGATATTCGGAGCGGTGGCAAGGGAATTGCGAGAGAAGAACTTTATGAAGATTATCTCGCTTGCGAGTGAAGTTGTATAGTTTACGAGAAAGAGTTTATGGCGGCACATATTAAAAAAGGTGATATAGTTGAGATTATTTCGGGCGATTTTAAGGGCTCGACAGGTAGAGTTCTAACTGTTGTTCCTGATAAGAAGAAGGTTGTTGTTGAAGGTCAGAACCGGAAGCACAAGCACGTTCGTCAATCCCAGAAGTATCCTCAAGGCGGCAGGATATTAGTTGAGCAGCCGATTGATATAAGTAATGTTTTGCCGGTGAATCCGAAGAGTTCCAAAGGCAGCAGGGTTAGATTCAAGCTGGATAAAGACGGCAGCAAGAAGCGTGTGTCTGTTGATGGTACTGAAATAGGAGTTGTTAAGAAAGCTTAAGAGGAAGATTTTTTAGATAGGTGTGTTAATGGCTCGTTTGCGAGATTTATACAATTCGAAGATAACAGACTCCCTTCTGGAGAAGTTTGGGTATAAAAGCCGTATGGCAGTTCCGAAGATGGAAAAGATCGTAGTTTCGATGGGAGTAGGTAAGGCGACTCTGGACAAGAAGTTTATGGAGTTGGCGATCAAAGATCTTACGATGATTGCCGGCCAGAAGCCGCTTATTTGTAAGGCCCAAAAAAGTGTTTCTAATTTCAAAGTTCGCGAAGGTGATGCAACCGGTTTAAAGACAACGCTTCGTCAGGAGAGGATGTATGAGTTTATGGATCGTCTGATTAACCTGGCGATTCCTCGAGTGAAGGACTTTAGAGGCTTGAGCCCTAAGAGCTTTGACGGCAAAGGTAATTACTCGATGGGTTTGAGTGAGCAAAGCGTTTTTCCTGAGATAGATGCAGGTCAGATACAGTCTCAGCAGGGCATGAATATTGCGTTTGTTACTACGGCCCGTACAGATGAGGAAGGCCGAGAGCTTTTGAGACTTTTCGGGATGCCGTTTCAGTCGACTGAGACGGAATCCAAATAAGTTATAATTTTTTGGTTGGTGAAAAAAGATGTATATTAAAGAAGTTTTCAGGTTTTGGAGCTGATCGATGGCGACAAAGGCATTAGTTAATAAGACTAAACAGAAGCCGAAGTTTCGCGTTAGAGGTTATACGCGGTGTGAGCTTTGCGGCAGACCACGTGCGGTTTACAGGAAATTTAAGATTTGTCGGATTTGTTTCAGGACATTGGCTAATGAGGGTAAGATTCCCGGCGTGAAAAAGGCCAGTTGGTGATTATTTTAGAGGTTCTGGTAATGCAGGTGATTATTGGAGTTATTATAAATGAGTTTGAGTGATCCAATAGCAGATATGTTGACAAGAATTCGCAATGGTGTTCGTGTTGAGCGTCCTGAAGTGAATATTAAGGCCTCGAAGGTTTGTGAGGGTGTTGCGAAAGTTCTTAAAGAAGAAGGGTATATTGAAGATTACGACAGGATAGATGACGGTCAGCAGGGTTTATTGCGCATCAGGCTTAAATATACAGATGATGGAAGTGGAGTGATTCGTGAGATAACCAGAAAAAGCAAACCTGGCTGTCGAGTTTATACGTCAGTTGATGATATGCCTCGTGTGATGGGTGGTATGGGCATAGTGATAGTTTCAACGAGTAAAGGTGTTTTGAGTGATAGAGGCTGCCGAAAGGAAAATGTAGGCGGCGAGTTACTTTGTACGGTGAGTTAAATGAGTCGTATAGGCAAAAAACCAATAATTATACCGCAAGGTGTGAAATTTGAGCAGAAGGGCGACCTGATTAAGGTATCCGGGTCTAAGGGCAATCTTGAAATGCATTGTCATCCGGATATCAAGGTTGGAGTTGATGATTCTAATCAGATTTGCGTGACGAATTCTCAGCCTGACAGCAGGGAGCACAAGGCGTTGCATGGCACTATGCGTTCTTTAGTGAATAATATGGTAATCGGTGTGAGTGAGGGTTTTGAGAAGAAGATGGAAATTTACGGAACAGGCTATAACCTAAAACAGCAGGGCAGCAAGCTGGTTTTTCAGATAGGTTTTTGCCATCCTGTTGAGGTGAATATACCCAAGAGTGTTCAGGTTCAGATTGAGGTTCCTGCGACTCGAGGTAACGATGTTCCGGCGAAATTTTCGGTTTCCGGTCCAGATAAACATGAGGTTGGCCAGTTGGCAGCTGAGATACGTAAGATTAGGCCACCCGAACCTTATAAGGGCAAGGGCATTCGGTATGCTGATGAGTATGTAAGGCGCAAAGTCGGCAAGGCGTTTACATCCGGTACTGCTTAAAAGAAGTTAGATTGCTATGGCATAAGTTTTTGGGATTTGATTTTTATGCAAACTAAGAGGATACAAAAAGCCAGGGTAAGGCGAAAATTTAAAGTCAGGAAGAAGGTTTTGGGCGTTCCTGAAAGGCCGAGGCTATCGGTTTTTCGCTCTAACAGGCATATATATGCTCAGATCGTTGATGATGTCGCAGGATTGACGCTTGCATCGGTGAGTACTCGTTCGAAGTCGCTACGTGATGAATTGGATAAGACAGGAGATAAGACGGCGGCTACGGCGGTTGGTAAGGCGATTGCCAAGCAGGCGATGCAGGTTGGTATAAAATGTGTTAAGTTTGACAGGAATCGCTATCAGTATCATGGCAGGGTAAAGGCTCTTGCCGATGGTGCACGTGAAGTGGGCCTGGTGTTTTAGGAATTAAGCAGATTTTTGGAGATAGAAGTTGGCAGAAGAACCGAGTACAGGTGTTCCAGAAGAAAGACTTTTGGAAAATACGGTAGTTAAGATATTTCGATGCTCCAAGGTCGTTAAGGGCGGTCGCAGATTCAGCTTTGCGGCGCTGGTGGTAGTTGGCGACAGGGCAGGGACTATAGGTATAGGCTATGGCAAGGCGAAAGAAGTACCTCAGTCGGTTGATAAGGCGGTTAAAGATGCCAAGAAGAATCTTCATAAGATCACTCTTGATGGACAGACCATACCACATGAGGTGAGTGGTAAGTGCAGGGCGACTTCTGTAACGCTTGTTCCTGCAAGTCCTGGTACCGGCGTGATAGCAGGTTCCAGTTCCCGTGCGGTTTTGGAATTTGCCGGAGTGCATGATGTTTTGACTAAGATATATGGGAGTACATCGGCAAAGAATGTAGTCAAGGCGACGCTGGCGGGATTGTTGAGTTTGCGTAACAAGGAAAAGGTTGAAGCCGATCGCGGCGTGACAGTTGAAGTAGTAAAAAGGTGGTGAAAATCGAAATGCTGAGTAATGAAATAACATCAGTAGCAGGCAAGAATAAGCGTGGACAACGTTTGGGACGTGGACGTGCTAGTAAGGGCAAGACATGCGGTCGCGGTCATAAGGGATGCGGCAGCAGGGCAGGTGCTTTTGGCCGTACTTTGTACGAGGGCGGTCAGATGCCTTTGTTCCGCAGGCTACCTAAACGAGGCTTCAGCAATTTTGATTTTGCCAGGCGTTATGAGATTGTGAATATTTCGGAGTTGGACAGATTTGAAGACGGCGCTAAGATCGATGTGGTTCAATTGGTTGGCGCAGGTTTGGTGGAAAGCCCGAAGAGTAAAGTTAAGATTCTTGGCGATGGTGAGTTGACGAAGAAATTTGAAGTTGTAGCCCATAAATTCAGCAAGTCGGCAGAGCAGAAGATAGTCGGTTGCGGCGGCACAGTGAAAGTGGTTGCCTAAAGAGGTTTTTTGAGGAACAGGAGCAATGCTTCGGACGGTTTTTAGTGTATTTAAGATTCCGGATTTGCGGAATAAGATTCTGTTTACGATAGCACTTTTGTGCATTTACAGGATTGGATTCCATATTCCCGTTCCATTTTCTGATACTGAAAAGATAGCGGCGGTAGCGGCGGGTCGTGATGCTGATAGTCCTTTGGGCAGGGTGGCAGAGTATCTTCAGATGTTCAGCGGTGGTACGTTGAGCAAGAGTAGTTTATTTGGTCTTGGCATAATGCCTTATATTACCTCTTCGATTATTTTGATGCTTTTGGGTGAGATTTTGCCTGTGTTGCGAAAGTTGAGGCAGGAGGGGCAAAGCGGTTATAAAAAGATACAGGAGTATACTCGCTATCTTGCGGTTCCGATTTGTGTTATGCAGTCGCTGATGTTTATGAGGGCATTTGGGTCATATACTTATCCTGGTATGGAAAAGGCAGCGGTATTGATGGGTGTGGTAGGCATGACGGCTGGGACGATGTTTCTGATGTGGCTTGGTGAGCAGATAGATGAGTATGGTATAGGTAATGGCATAAGCCTTTTGATTATGGCGGGGATTATGTCGAGGATGCCCTGGGCGGTTCGGATGGTTTATCAGAATACGGACTTTAAGGTTGGTGCTGCGGCGGGTAAATACGGTCCTGCAATAATTATATTTTTAGTAGTAGCGTTTGTTTTTGTGATAGCGGGGGCGATCCTGATAACTCAGGGCCAAAGGCGTATTCCGATTCAGCAGGCTAAGCAGATGAGAGGCAGGCGGATGTATGGTGGCCAGAGGCATTACCTGCCGTTGCGGGTGAATCATGGCGGCGTGATGCCGATTATCTTTGCGTCAAGTTTGATGATGTTTCCGCCGGTGATTTTTGGTCAGCTTAGTAAGGTCGAGATGTTAAGCGGCTCGGTGATGCTTGGTCAGATAGGTGCTGCGTTTCGGCCAGGGGCATATACTTACAATGTTTTATATGTAGTAATGATATTTTTGTTTGCGTATTTCTGGACGACGATGCAGTTTCAGCCGAAAGATATGGCCAAGCGTCTTCGTGACTCCGGTAGTTTTATACCCGGTCTTAGGCCTGGGCACAGGACGGCTGAGTACCTTGAGACGGTTATGACTCGAATCACCTATTTTGGAGCAGCGTTTTTGTCAATCATTGCGGTTGTGCCAAGCGTAGTCTCGCAGGCGATGGGTGTTGATTGGCGAGTGGCGGCGTTTTTGGGTGGTACGGGTTTGCTGATCGTTGTGAGTGTTTCGCTTGATCTGGTTCAGAAGATCGAAGCGAATCTTTTGATGCGTCACTATGATGGCTTTAGTGAGACGGGCAGAATCAAGGGGGCACACAGATGATAGTAGTTCTTTTGGGACCACCCGGCGCAGGAAAAGGAACGCAGTGTAAGCGTGTAGCTGACAGGTATGGGTTAGTGCATTTGTCCAGCGGTGATATATTGCGAGCCGAACGAGCAGCGGGGAGTGAATTAGGCGAGAAGGCGCAAAGTTATATGGATTCCGGCGGGTTGGTTCCGGATGATGTAATTATAGAAATGATGGTAGGCGCGATGAAGCAGGCCGAAGACAGTTGTTTGCTTGATGGTTTTCCGAGGACTGTGGTCCAGGGAGAGCAGCTTGATAAGGCATTGGAGCAGTCCGGCGGCAAGGTAGATGCGGTGATTAATCTTGGTATAGCGGATGAAATCATTACGAATCGTATGACCGGGAGAAGAAGCTGTACAAAATGCGGAGCGGTATACCATATTGAAAATCTTAAGCCGAAGGTTGAAGGTATTTGTGATAATGACGGCGAAGTGCTTGTGCAACGTGAAGACGATAAGGCTGAAGTTGTTGCCAATCGTCTTAAGATTTACTATGAGCAGACAGCGGCGGTAGTGGATTATTATAAGAATGCCGGCAAAGTGGTTTTCGATATTGATGCCGGTGGTGATATTGAAGATGTAACAGTTGCGATAGTTAAGAGTATTGATGGCTTATCCGCTACCGAGGCGGTATCTGGTTGATTTGAAATGGCCATAACTCTTCGCAGCTATAGAGAAATAGAATTGCTTCGCAGCGCTGGCGCTGTGGTGGCAAAAGTTCTTTCAAAATTGCAAGAGATAATAGAGCCGGGGATAAGCACGGGTGAGTTGGACCGTGTGGCGGCGGAGATGACAGCGTCTTTTGGTGCAGATGCTTTATTTAAGGGCGTAGAGAGTCCTTATGCGAAGCGTCCGTTTCAGGGAGTGATTTGCTCATCTATAAATGAGCAGGTGGTTCATGGTATTCCGTCGGATAAGGTTAGAGTTTCCGAGGGCGATTTGCTGAGTATAGATTTTGGCGCCCGGCTCAATGGTTATTGCGGCGACGCGGCATTTACCGTTGGCGTTGGCAGGATATCGGCTGACAAGCAAAGGCTTGTAGATGTTACCAGGGAGCTTCTTGATATAGCAATAACTAAGGCAGCTCCCGGAGTGCGATGGAGCAGTATCGCGGCATCGATGCAGAATTGTGCAGAGTCTGCGGGTTTTTCCGTGGTGACGGAGTTTGTTGGTCACGGCATTGGCAGAGAGATGCATGAGGAGCCAAAGGTGCCGAACTTTGTGAGTGATGAGCTTCTGAGGAATGAAGTTAGCTTGCAGGAAGGTATGATCCTGGCGATCGAGCCGATGGTGAATATGGGCAAGGGTGCTGTTTCGACTCTTAAGGATGGCTGGACGGTAGTTACGAAGGATGGTAAATGTTCGGGTCATTTTGAGCATACGTTAGCGATAGTTAAAGGAGGATGTGAGGTTTTAACGGCGTAATTTGATATGGTCAAACAAGATGCAATACGAGTAGAGGCGAAAGTAATCGAGGCGAAGCCGAACGCGGTGTTCAAGGTTGAGCTTGAAAATGGACATCAGATTATGGCTCACATATCCGGTAAGATGCGAATGCATTTTATACGGATTTTGCCGGGTGACACGGTGACGGTAGAGATGTCTCCATATGATTTGACTCGCGGCAGGATAATACTGCGTCACTGATAATATGCGAGTTTTTAAAAAACGGGTGTAATTATGAAAGTTAGAAGTTCAGTAAAACGAATATGTGAGAATTGCAAAATCATTCGCCGAAAAGGCGTGGTTCGAGTGATTTGTTCGACGAATCCGCGGCATAAGCAGCGGCAGGGTTAGTTGATTTTAGGTGACAAGAGTGAGGAGTTATTATGCCACGTATAGTTGGTGTAGATGTTCCAAATGATAAGCCGGTATTTATAGCCTTGACTTATATTCATGGCATAGGTCGGCATTTATCAGGTATGATATTGAAAGAAGCCCAGATTGAGATCGGAGTCAAGGCAGGTAAGTTAGTTGAAGACGAGGTCAGCAGGATAGCCAAGATAATAGGCCGGGACTATATGGTTGAAGGTCAGCTTCGAAGGCAAACGTCTCAGAATATAGCACGATTACGTGACATAGCCTGCTATCGTGGTATTCGTCATCGAAGAGGTTTGCCTGTTCATGGTCAGCAGACCCAAAGTAATGCCAGAACTCGTAAGGGCAAGAAGAAGACAGTGGCGGGAAAGAAGGGCGTTAAAGAGGCTCGTTAGGTTGTTTGGGTTTAGAAGTTGATTTGCAATTTAAAGGATAATTAAATCGATGGCTAAGGGCACAAAGAGAAAAGTCAGAAGGCATGTAGTTAAGGCGATTGTTCATATAAGAGCGACGTTTAACAATACTCTGATTACGATTACCGATCCTGAAGGCGGAGCTATTTGCAGTGATTCCGGCGGTACGGTCGGTTTTAAGGGTTCTCGTAAGAGTACTCCATTTGCGGCTCAGCAGGCAGCGGAGAAATGTGCCAAGCGAGCGATCCGTTATGGAGTTCGTGAGGTTGAGGTTCAGGTTAAAGGTCCTGGCTCCGGGAGGGAATCGGCAATTTCCGCGTTGCAAAGTGCAGGTTTGCGGATTTCTTCGATAGAGGATGTTACTCCTATTCCTCATAATGGTTGTCGGCCTCGCAAGCGAAGAAGGGTGTAAATAAATAAAATTAGAAATACGTTTTTGGAGCTGAATAAATAATATGGGACGATATCTTGGTTCATCCTGTAAGTTGTGTCGGCGAGAAGGTATGAAGCTGATGCTGAAAGGCATTAAATGTGAGACTGCCAAGTGTGCGGTTGAGCGTCGTGAGAGGAACATGGCACCGGGCATGCACGGCTGGCGTCGCGGCAGAAGCAGTGATTACGGTATCCGGTTGCGTGAGAAGCAAAAGGTTAAGAGGTATTATGGGTTGTATGAGAAGCAGTTTATGAGGTGCTTCCGTACGGCAGAACGTATGCCTGGCAATACCGGTGAAGTGCTTTTGAGTCTTCTTGAAAGGCGTCTTGATAACGTAGTTTACAAGCTGAATTTTGCGGCTTCACGCAAGGCAGCCCGTCAGTTGATTTCTCACGGCAGTATTCACGTGAATGGCAGGAAAGTTGATATTGCCAGTTGCATGCTGGGTGTAGGTGATAAGATAGCAGTTAAGAAATCGGAAAAAAGCACCAAAAAAGTTAAGGAGCAACTTGCCAGCAACCCGAATTTTTCAGTTCAACATTGGCTTCAGTTGAATCATGAATCTCTTGAGGCGGCTCTTGTTGCGCTTCCTAATCGAGATGATATACAAATTCCAATAGAAGAACACTTGGTCGTTGAGTTTTGTTCCAAGTAGTTATAAAGACGAAATAATGTTGGCAAGTAACAGAGAGTGGTTTTGCCAGACAGGGGCCTTGGCAGAGTTGCTGAGAACCTTCGCCAAAGATATAGGAGGCCGATAGATGCGAATAACCTGGAAAGATTTGGAATTGCCCACGCGTGTTGAGCGTGACGGTACGGTATCAACTGATTCTTACGGAAAATTTTATATTGAGCCGTTTGAACGAGGTTTTGGTACGACAATTGGTAACAGCCTGAGGCGAGTTCTTCTTTCATCACTTGAGGGTAGTGCAGTGACGTCGATAAAGATATCGAGCGTTTCGCATGAGTTCAGCACTATACCCGGTGTTGTGGAGGATGTTACCGAGATAATATTGAATGTTAAGAACCTTGTTGTTCGGATGGAAGGTGATGAGCCGAAAGTAATGAAGGTTAGTGCCAACAAGGCTGGTGAGGTGCGAGCTGAGCACATCGCTTCGGAAGCGTCGATTGAGATAATTAATAAAGAGATGGTTTTGGTGACGCTTACAGCAGATGTTGATTTTGAGATGGAGATGATTGTTGAGAATGGTCGTGGTTATTCTCCTGCTTCAGAGCGGATTGCCGAATCCGACAGATTTGATCAGGAGGTAGGCAGGATACTGATCGATGCGATTTACTCTCCAGTCAAACGTGTTCGTTACAAAGTAGAAGATACGCGAGTAGGTCAGCGGACGAACTATGACAGGCTGATTTTAGAAGTTTGGACAGAGGGGACAGTGACGCCTGAAATGGCAATGGTAGAGGCGGCGAAGATATTGCGTAAACATATCAATCCGTTTGTTCAGTACTTCGAGCTTGGTCAGGAGACAGTTGAGGAAGAGTTTGGATTGGAAGAGGAAGAGGCTGGAGTTGATGAGGAGTTGATCGAGAAGCTTAGGATGCCAATCCAGAATCTGGAGTTGTCTGTGAGGGCGAGTAACTGTCTGGAAGCCCAGAAAGTTGATGCTGTAGGCGATTTGGCGAGGATGACTGAGGCAGATTTGTTGAGAATTCGCAGTTTTGGCAAGACGAGTATGAAGGAGATTAAGAGGAAGCTTGCTGATATGGGGTTGTCATTGGGTATGACAGATGTGGATATAAGTTAAAAAGTTTTAATGAAGCCAGAAAAATAAGGATTTGGATATATGCGTCATCGGGTAGCAGGTAGACATCTTAGCAGAACAAGAGAGCATCGTTTGGCGATGCGTCGAAATATAGTGGCGTCGTTATTTGAGCATGAAACGATTCGTACGACTATGCCTAAAGCTAAGGAAGTGAGAGGCTTTGCAGAGAAGCTTATTACATTGGCTAAGAAGGGTACTCTTCATGCAAGGCGGCGGGCGATATCTCTTCTTGGTAATCGTGATATAGTTGTCGAGAAAGATGGAGAGCCCGCGAAATCCGGAACGGTTATAGGTAAGCTTTTTAGTGAAATTGGTCCTCGTTATCTTGACCGGCCTGGTGGTTATACGAGGATAGTGCGTTTGGCGGATAGGCGGCTGGGCGATAATGGGCAGTTGGTGCTGTTGCAGCTTGTAACCGAGGAGAAGAGTTCCGGGGCAAGTGGCAAAAAGAAGAAAAAGAGTAGGAAGAAGAAAGCTGCTGAGCCGGAGCCGGTAGCAGAAGCCGAAAGTGATGCTGATGAGGTAAGCGAGGAGTTGGAAGAACAAGGGGATGTGCAAGAAGAGCAGCAGCAGGCAGAGGAAGAAGTAGAGCAGGAGAAAGAGAAAGAGAAAGAGAAAGAGTAATTGCACATTTTTTGGAGGGGTTTTCCGGAATGGGCGAGAGTGAATGTGTTTTTTGTAAGATAGCAGCGGGGGAGATTCCAGCGATAAAGCTTTATGAGGATGAAGCTGTTGTAGCTTTTCTGGATGTTGGGCCGCTGAGTGATGGGCATACGCTGGTGATTCCGAAGCAGCATTTTGAGAAATTGCACGAGTGTGATGCTGAAGTCTTGAGTAAGATTGGCGGGCGTATAGGTAAAATTGCTGGCGCAGTTGTTGAGGCTATGGGGGCTGATGGGTATAACGTTTTGTGTAATAATGGCAGGGCGGCGGGGCAATTGGTTGAACACGTGCATTTTCATATAATTCCGCGGAATGCGGGGGATGGGGTGTTTAACCGTTGGCCGGCGTACGAATATAAACAGGGCGAGGCGGAGGAGATTGCGAAAAAGATTTGTGCGAAGCTTTAGTTTTTTTGCGGCTTGATAAGAAATGATTTTTGTGGTAAAGTATCGGAAATTGATCGCGGGGTAGAGCAGTCTGGTAGCTCGTCGGGCTCATAACCCGGAGGTCGCAGGTTCGAATCCTGCCCCCGCTATTGGGACCTGGAGATAGATCCAGGTCTTTTTTTATGCGCGTTAAAACGACGGGGTTTATCTCGTGGTCATAAAAGAATTTATATTTGAACTATCAGCCAAGACCGGTTCGGCATTTCAATCCTGACACAATTGTACTAACAAAAGGAAGTTGTCAAACCGTACAACAAGGTGATTTCGTGCAGGCTATTTGTAATCTATATCCACAGGCCCAGGTTATCGAAAAATTCAATAGGTTGTTGTAACTGTGTAGTCTAATGGTCAAGATTCCTTACGATAAATACATCTAAATTTCAAATCTGCTTTTGCCTCCATTTCCACTGCATCAGCTTTTCTGCTATTAAAAGAGAACAAAGAGTCGTTGAAACGAATCAATTGCGCATATATTATTTTACTAATCGCAATATTTTTTAATTTTTTTATCTCTTGACCTGTCCGGAAGTTATCAAATATTTGAAGCAGATTGTTTAAAAATTTTAGTATAATTATCGCAAGTTTGTGCCAATTATAGGGATGCTATATTTTATGGCCAATGATAAATTTAGGTTATACAGGAAAAGGAATTAAATCGTGCAACCAACTCTGGAAGAAACGAGATAGAATTTTACAAATGACGGCGTATGGGAACTTGGCGTCGAAATAGAACAAATTCTAAAAAGGCAGATTATGTCTTTGCCGTCTTCAGGCAATTTATCTAAATAGGAATGTCGGTATCCTGAAGACAAGCCTAGCCTGAGAGGTTTTCTGGACAAATTTTTTGCTCGGCACTTTTTTCAAGTTCAAAATGCAATTTTACAACCAGATTGCTTTGAAAGAATTTTGACAGCAATAAAAAATGGTAATGTAACAATTGCTGATATCGGATGTGGTCCTGCTGTTGCGAGCTTAGCATTATTAAATCTATTTTCGTATATAGCTCATAATATACATAGGCCTGTCAATGTCAACATCGTATTAAATGATACAGTTCCAGAAATGCTGGCTGCTGGTAGTAAAATGCTAAACGTCTATAAGAATCGACTCACCGGTGTTAACATTTCGAGAATAATAAGCATAGATGCGGCTTTTCCTAAAAGTATGGTTCAATTACGAAGAATATCAAACATGCTGGACCAATATGATATATGTTGTCTGTCTTATGTGCTCTTACCTCTCAAAGAAGAAGCTACATACATGCAAATGCAGCAAAGCCTTAAGGTACTTTTTAGTTACCTCAAGCCAACAGGTGTCGGAGTAATTACTCAAGATAAATTCAGAGAATCATTGGCTCGCAAGCTTGGCTCTTTATTAAATTTTTCAACACAAAAAGTGTCACTACGTCAGAAAATATATGACAGCAAAAACTCCTGCAACGAACTTTTATATGAATATTTCAGGATTGCAGTTTTACCTGAGATAACTCAGAGAGTTAGTAGTAGATTTTGTTTGCAGAAGTGGGCTTTCATGCCGTAACTATTGCAGATTTTGAGGAAAGGTTTAACGATTTGCTTTTGGGCAGTATCATGCGGTAGTCGCCAGGAGCCGCCGCGGAAAATAAGTTTGTCAGGTTTGGCGATATACTCATAAACCTGTTTAAGTTGTTGTATTGCTTCGGGAATTGGTTTATATCTTGGAGCAACAATTTTTGCGACTGAATAAACGATGTGCAACACATTGTTTTCTGCTGCAAACTTGACAAGTTCTTCCAAAGCTGGAAGGTTTTGCGCGTCCGGCAATTGGAAATCAGCTAAGAATTTGCCGCCCGGCAACGGGTTACGGGGTAGTAGCGGGTCAATACGTAGCACAATAGGTATGTCGTTTTGATGAAGATGTTTGAGAGCCTCCATACGATTGATTATTGACGGTGCACCGGGATCATAAAAATCGGCATCGTCCTGATTAGAAAATGCAAGAGATACCTCAATTCTTAAAGTTGGTTCGGAATTGTTATCAAAGAAACTTTTTCGAGAATGATCTTCAGGTAGTCCTGCCAACTCCTTAAGTACTGCCAAATATTTCGAATCTAAAAGAATTGAAGGATTTTTAGTTAATATCACAATACTTGTAAAATATTTTCTGTATCGAAGCAACTGCTGCAGTGTATAAAGTGTTAATTTCTGTTGTTGCTCAATTGGTTGTAATGGATCAGTGCTATTAGACAAATGAAGCGGTGCAGCTGGAAGATTAAACTCTTCGATCTCGGCAAGGTCTTTGAGTAGTTTTTTTTTGAAGTTATCTTTGCACCTGGCCTGATTTGGCTCATAGCCCTGAGCGTAACAATATTTACATTTATGGCTGCAGCCAGCATAAATATTTATGCAATATCTATGTCCGCTTGGGAAGTCTTTCTGGTTGGCAAACGGACAGTACCATTTGACCACTCGCGGACGAGTTACGCCAAGGACTTGCTTGTTCGATTTGTGCGGCAGAAAATACCACGCCAGAGCCGCTCGCTGCTCAGGAATAAATTTATCAAAGGCAGGCTTATATTTCGTGTCAACCTTTTCGACAATCTCCAAAGCCTCTTCGATGTCAATACCAAACAATCTCATGACAGCATGATACTGTATGCATTTTGAATTGTCCAGTGGGCGGAGTAAAGGTATAATGCAGGTCGTCAAAATCATTGACAAAATTGGAGTAATAAATGAGCGGATCCGATAACGAAAGAACGATCAAGGTTTTTACAATAGGCTATGCTGGTAAAAATGCACAAGAGTTTTTTTCAATACTCAAGCATGCTGGTATAAAGAAAATTCTAGATGTGCGTTTATACAATACATCTCAGTTGGCGGGGTTTACCAAGAAACAGGATATCGAATATTTCCTGCAGACTATCGTTGGCGCTGAATATATTCATATGCCAATTATGGCACCGACTAAGCAATTGCTTAATGACTACAAAAAAGGCCTGATTAGCTGGCAGCAGTATGAAACTCAATTTAAGTCAATTATCGTTCAACGCCAGATTGATAAACATATCATTCCGCAAGATATGGATATGAGTTGTTTTCTATGCGGCGAAGCTACAGCGGACAATTGCCATCGCAGGCTTGTTGCTGAATATCTGGCCGAACATTGGCCAAATATTTCAATTCGCCATTTGTAATCAAACGATAGCGTTTATCTCAAATCACAAATACAACTCTAATAACATTCAAATCAGAACCGAACATGAAAATTATCTGTCTTGCAAATTCGTACAAACATAATGGCCGCTGTATAGTATTATAAAAGAAAGTTCAAGGTGGCAGCAAATCACAGAATGCCATCTTTGGGTTATGGCTGGAAATCGTTACGAATAGGGATAATGCGTGAATTCCCAATAGTATTGAAAAATAATGATAACGAAAAAGTTGTTTTGGAAGTCATAGATAGGGTTTGTGGAATCATCTCAAGGCATCACAGCATAGATGAGCGAGGAAAGAAATTGTCAGAAATGGACGAAAGAATTTGCGACCTCTATAATGTTTCCAGGTTGCCTGACCGTTTTTGACTCGTTAAGAACCTGCGACCACTAAGTTATAAACCTGATTTTGAGGGGTATTTAACGAGGAAGTCGTAGGTTCGAAAACATCCCCCGCTATTGGGACCCGGAGATAAATCCAGGTCTTTTTTTGCGCGCATAGAAACGACGGGGTCTGCTAGCAAGAAAAACTAGACCATAATAGATATATCCCAAAAATAACATTGGGAAGATAGTTTTTTCCATCGCCAAAGGGCCAGCATCATGACCCGGATAATTTCAGCAGCGATTTAAGAAATGCTAATAAAAAGGCAGTATTTAAATAGACCTGTTTGGATTATCGGCATACTTTTGGAAGCTAGCTTGCAATGAAGGGTGAAAGCCTGTATAAAATATCTGCTTTAATGGGAAATAGCCCCGAGATTTGCAGAAGACACTATACAGCTTTAATTCCCGAAACAATGGTGGATAGTGTAGAATTTGATATGGTCAATTCAAGCAAGATGAAAAGTGCATAGAAAATTTTGCTTAGTGTATATTATTTATTGAGAGCCAAGTGGCTGTTATAGTCATCCCGTAAAACTTAAATATTATATTGCTCTGTAGAAAACATTAATAAATTAACGCTCTTTTTAAAAGTAAATAAGATAATCATAAGGTTGTAAGTCAGAACTCTCAGCAGGCACTCAGAAGTTCTTGATTTATTTGTACGAGCGGTAAGGGCATTACCCAGTCGACGCTTGAATCTCGAAAAAACAGATTCTACATGCCAACGCTTTCGATAACTGGCTGCTGGAAAACGCTGCTTCATATGTCTGCGATGCTTGCCACCGGTACGGCTGTATTTAAGACCTCTGTCATTGACTTGGATCACCGTTGAACGAATACCAAATTCTTCACGGCAGAATTGATGATTATATTCAGCATCATAACCAGAGTCAGCCAGTAGTGTGTCTATGGAAACATGCTTAGCTGCTTGTTGGACCGCCGGCTTAAGGTAGTGACAATCAGTACTTGGACCAGTACTGACTATTGCAGAGGTAATCAGATAACTTTGGTTTTCGCAGACAACAGTTTCGTAGCAACATTGAACTGTTACAGCAAACTACTTGTTACATGATGGTTCATTCTAAAACTTAAGCAATAAAATCAAACAATCAGGATCCACCCTGTTTTTGCTATGAGAGATTTCTGTGTTTCGACATAAGGAATTGCCTAATATCGAGTTTGGTATTGTCATTTTCAGGTATGAAAACAGCGGATGTCGGGTGGTTAATAATTTGCTATCCTGAACCGCCAACACACGGATTTTCAGTCCGTAACTTGGCTTTTGTAAGTACTTGTCAATAAAAGTTAATGGTTGCTAAAAAAGAACTTATGATGACAAGCTAACACCAAACGAGCGCCAGAGGAGCGAGATTGGCACACACCGGCACTTGAACGACTGGTAAAACCGATCCTTTAGAAGTGTTATCAAGAACAAAAGTATCACAAAATCTTCCCCACATCTCCATTATGAGTTGATGTATTCTGGCTGCCATTTCATCCCAGAAACGTTTCTTAAATTCCCGCTTTTTTAATATCTCCTGTGGGATTATCAAAACAGCCGCTCTTAGAAGTGTAAATTTATTCATCCCATCTCTCATGCAGCCCTCCTGAAGCGTCAACTTCAGACATAACAGCCGAGTAACAGTTGCGATAATCGATACACTTAACCATTTGTTGGTAGGGTTTTTATTCGTGTCATTTTCCACGGAATAAATTTAATATAAGTCATTGCAAAATCAACTCTTAAATGGTATAGTGTAAGTACGATTTAGGGCAGCTATATATTTTTGCACCCCACGAGTTCAACTACACCGAACATTCTTCAAAACAGGAGTCGTTTAACAATTCCAATTAACTTTGTCTCAGGAAATAACTAAATGTCAACTCAAATCATTCTTTATAGACGTCTGCTCTGTTTGATGGCAGTGGCGATAATACTTATTTGCCCAACTGAAATATATTGCGCAGATTCAAATGGCCGGACACAATATCCAAATGTAGTTCCAACTATTTCACAAGAAAAGCTCATTGAATTGGCAAAGCATGATCACATTGCTATTTTAAAACTCGCCATAAAAAGATACGAGAAGTGCATCAAAGATTATACCGGCATATTTTGTAAACAGGAAAGGCTAAAAGGCAAGCTTGGCAAAGAGCAGACTATTGCCTTTAAATTCAAAGAGAAACCTTACTCGATTTACATGGAGTGGAAAAAAAATAGCAGTACTGCTGATAAACTCTTATATGTAAAGGCCCAAAACAACAACAAAATGATCGTACATCCCACAGGCCTGCTCTCATGGCTCAAATCCGTTAAACGTGATACTGGAGGCAAAGATGCCCGCAAGTCGAGTCTTTACACTTGTGACCAGTTTGGTTTTTATAATTCTATGAAAAGAGGCCTTGAGGATTATGAACTTGCAAAAAAGAATGATGACCTGGAAATAAAATATATAGGTCTGACAAAAGTACACGGGCGAAAATGCATTACTCTTGAGAGAATATTGCCAAAGAAAAAAGACTATGGCACGGCCCGATTGATAATAAAACTCGATATCGAATACTTGCTTCCTGTTGTACTGGAAAGATATGACTGGGATGACAAGCTGATCTTTCGGTGTTCTTTTAGAGACCTCAAATTTAATACCGGTTTGAAAACCGAGGATTTTAAGCCAGCGGCATACGGCTTATAACACCAATCCTCTTAAAAAAGTGCGACTTAGTGTGTGGATTTTATTTCAGAATAACTTTTGTTTTGGAGAATCAGTATGAGAATTTTGCTTGTTTACCCGGAAACGCCTGATAGTTTTTGGAGTCTTAAACATGCGTTAAGTGTTATCTCGAAGAAATCGCTTTTGCCGCCCTTAGGACTACTGACTGTAGCAGCAATGCTACCTGAAACCTGGGAGAAAAAACTTATAGACATGACAATAGACAAATTGACTAACAAGGATATTCAATGGGCAGACCTTGTTTTTGTCAGCGCCATGTATATCCAAAAAGAGTCAGCTCAAAAAGTTATCACTCTCTGCAAAAAATCAGGTGCCACGGTAGTCGCCGGCGGACCACTTTTTACTGCGGCATATGAAGATTTTGAAAACGTAGATCATTTTGTACTCAATGAAGCAGAGATCACACTGCCAGCTTTTATCAATGATCTAAACAGTGGAAAAACAAAGCATATTTACCGCACTGATCAATGGGCAAATATAGAAGAAACACCCCTCCCGCAGTGGGATTTGCTTAACATGAAAAAGTATGCGGTGATGGGCATTCAATCTTCTAGAGGCTGGCACTTCAGATGCGATTTCTGTGATGTAACAATGCTTTTCGGAAACGAAATGCGAACTAACACTCAAGAGCAAGTATTAATGGAATTAGAGAAGCTATATTCACTGGGTTGGCGAGACCCTGTTTTTATAGTTGATGACAATTTCATTGGGAATAAAGTAAAAGTAAAAAAAGAAATTTTGCCTGCAATGATTAAATGGATGGAACAAAGGCATCACCCTTTCACATTAGGTACTCAAGCTTCGATCAATCTGGCAAATGATGAAGAGCTTATGAATTTGATGGTGCGCGCTGGTTTTAATACTGTATTTATTGGGATTGAAAGCCCTCACGAAGAAAGCCTGGCTGAATGCGATAAAGTTCAGAACAGAAATAATGATTTGATAGAATGTGTCAAAAAAATTCAATCATTTGGCTTACAAGTTCAGGGCGGTTTTATTTTAGGCTTTGATAGCGATAAGCCTTCGATTTTTGACGAGATGATTGCTTTTATTCAGGAAAGTGGCATTGTTACCGCTATGGTCGGATTATTGAATGCCCCACGAGGCACTAAACTCTATGATCGTTTACTTAAATCTGACAGATTGCTTGACGGTGTCACAGGCAGCAACACAGATTACTCTATGAATTTTATTCCCAAAATGAATAAGCACGATCTAATTGCCGGCTACAGAAAGGTCGTCAAAACAATTTACACACCCCTATTTTACTATGAGCGTATCAAAACACTGTTCCAAAACTATAAACCTTTACAAAACGAAATGCAGCGGCTCTCCTGGCAAAGCATGAAATTATTATTAAAGTCCTCATGGCTTTTGGGGGTAAGAGATAAAGGCCGATTCCATTATTGGAAAATTATCTTTTGGGTAATGCTTAAGCGTCCGGAACTTATTCACATGGTAATAGCTTTATCGATCTACGGGCATCATTTTAGAAAGTCTTTCTAATATCTTACTTTCCTTGTCGGCTTACCTCTCCGTGCCAAGCGTTTAACACTTTTGTAAAGCTCTTCATATTGTCTTTCAGTCTTCAATGGCAACCCAATATTGCCAAAGCGTCCATTAGTTACCTTAGCCAACGGTTGCGAAAATAATTATTAATCATCCTCTATCCACTATTTTTATACCTGAAAATCACAATATGTATTTCGGTATTAGGTAATCCCCTATGCCGAAACAAGGAAATTCCTTATGGCAAAAACAGAGTGGGACATGATAGATTAGTTTATTACTTAAGTATAAAATGACATATTGTGTAGCAAGTAATTTGTTGTAATATTTTCAATGTTGCTTCGAAACTGATGTTATTGTGGGCTCTTGCATGGATCAACAAGATACATCCAAAATGATTAGGCAGCTACGGGCTGGGCTTGGTCTGACACAGGAGCAGTTTGCAGCTAAGCCAGGAGTGACGTATTCAACAATTAACCGCTGGGAAAACGATAAAGGGAAACCTTTTCCATTGGCACTGCTCAGGATCGAGAGGTTGCAACAAAAAACAAATCGCAATAAATAATTGTTAAAGGAACTGAATTGTACCATGTGTTTTTGCGATTTTTGATTTGGCAGGCTCCAAAGGGTGGAATTGATGGTAGTTACACAGATAGGAGATTATTCTGTGGGCTGGTTCAAAATATCAAAATAAGGTTATGTAACAGGATGCGATTACTGGAGAAAAGTTTTATGTTGAAAGAAAAACTTAAACCATCTATAGGACGCCGTTTGACAGCAGTAAAAGCAGCTATTTCCACTGTCTCGGCTCATTCTCTGTCGCGAAATCCAGTGCCTGTCAGTCGAATGCTTGAGGCTGATCTGGTAGGAATCAAAGGCGTTAGAGCATGGGATGGGCAGTATTGTCAATTGTTTAAGGACGATATTGCAAAATCTATTCATC
>SDBV01004712.1_pt1 | contig 19458 bp, 16 predicted proteins | sample 2277081 | NCBI WGS metagenome assembly SDBV01 (sample SAMN10402039, study PRJNA504765) | marine sediment metagenome | isolation source: marine sediment core GS10_PC15, 223 cmbsf | place: Arctic Ocean: Southern Knipovich Ridge | collected 2010
TGGGCTTCTCTGTCTTCGGCGGTGAAGCTGCTATCCCATTCGAGACTCGTAAAGGTAACATCGTCGTTAATACCGATGGTAAAATGATTCTTTGGTTTGTCGGATACGAGATTGTCCAAAACGGCCTTGGCCATACCAGCATTGAACTCGTTCGATCCTAATCCGTAGCGTCCGCCGACAATAACGGGATAATCCTTAAGCTTAAAAGCACCGCTCGTGGCTGCTTCACCAATAGCCGTTCGAATATCTTCGTAGAGAGGTTCACCTATAGCGCCCGGTTCTTTGGTACGATCGAGCACGGCGATGCTTTTAACGGTTTTGGGCAGGGCACCGACAAAGTGATCGACACTGAACGGTCGAAAGAGGCGGACCTTTATGAGCCCGACTTTCTCACCCTGATCAGCCAGGTAGCTCACAGTCTCCTCCATCGCCTCGGCCCCTGAACCCATCATCACGACAACACGATCCGCATCGGGACTGCCAACGTAATCGAACAGATGATATTCCCGACCAACGATCTTGGCGAATCGATCCATGGCCTTCTGCACAATGTCGGGGGCTGCCTGGTAAAACCTGTTCACGGTTTCTCTCGCCGCAAAAAACACATCGGGATTCTGAGCGGTTCCCCGGATAACCGGTTTCTCGGGATTCATTCCACGTTCACGATGGTCGTGAATTCGGCTGTCATCGATCATGGCTCGCATGTCGTCGTAGGTAAGCTCTTCGATCTTCTGAATCTCATGACTGATACGGAAACCGTCAAAAAAGTGCAGAAACGGAACACGGGTTTCCAGAGTCGCAGCCTGAGCTATGAGGGCGAGGTCCATTACCTCCTGTACACTGTTCGAAGCAAGGAGAGCAAATCCCGTGGATCTCACTGCCATAACATCAGAATGATCACCGAATATGGACAGGGCTTGACAGGCGACGCTGCGCGCCGATACGTGAAACACCGTTGATATCAGCTCTCCAGCAATCTTGAACATGTTCGGAATCATGAGGAGGAGACCTTGGGAAGCGGTGAATGTGGTGGACAGAGCGCCTGTTGTCAGAGCGCCGTGGATTGCACCCGACGCACCGGCTTCGGACTGCATCTCCACAACAACCGGAATCGTTCCCCAAAGGTTTTTCCTGCCCTCGGCCGAAAACTGGTCCGCCAGCTCCCCCATTGAAGATGACGGGGTGATAGGATATATCGCGACTACTTCGTTGGTCGCATGGGCAACATAGGCTGCGGCCGTATTTCCATCGATGGTCACAGTTTTTCTTGACATCAGCTATCCTCTTTCTGTCTATAGATTTTTTCGGTAGGTATGATTCAATATATCAAATACGCCTATTTGATTCAAGAGCGAGTCAATTAAGGCACAACTCTTACATTTTTGTAGGGTTTTTTAATGCATTGCCTACAAAGATGTAGTAAATGTACCTGCAGGCAAAATGAGTCATTTGTGAGTTCCAATAACTCTTTATCTTATAACAAAATACTATGTAGTTACTATTGGTATGGATATTGCTTGTACCGATTGAGGTGTATGCAGCAATAGTACAACATGTAGAACACGAGGATGGAGTGTCAATAAGGCCTTGACCGGTATGCTTAAAGAGTCAGAGTTGATATATATTATTGATCCTATTGATGTCGTGGCAGAAATATGAATCCCTACTTTCCCAAAAAATACGGCCTTTACGACCCAGCCTTTGAAAAAGAATCCTGTGGCATTGGATTTATTGCAAATATCAAGGGGGTTCAGAGCCACCAGATTATCCAAGACGCTCTCACGATACTGGTAAACCTCTCACACAGAGGCGCCAGGGGCGCTGAATCCAATACGGGAGACGGCGCCGGGCTTCTCACAACTTTGCCCCATGAGTTTTTGCGTCAGGTGGCCAAAGATGAGCTCGGAATTGAGCTCCCGAATCCCGGGCAATACGCCGTGGGAACGGTTTTCTTGCCCAAGATAGAGGCAGAGCGACTCAAGTGTAAAGAGGTCTTTCAACGGATAAGCCGTGAGCAGAACCTGCAGGTGCTTGGCTGGCGTCGGGTCCCAACAGACAATTCTCTAATCGGGCCATCTGCAAGAGCGAGCGAGCCCGAAATCGAACAGGTTTTCATCAGGGCCGGCCGAAGAATCGACCAGGAAGGACTCGAGAGGCAGCTGTTTCTCATACGGCGTATAGCCAGCAAAGAGATTTGGAAGACCGAGCTCAAGGAGGCAAAGGTATTTTATGTCTGTAGCCTATCAACCAAAATCATTGTTTACAAAGGACAACTCACTTCCGAACAACTGGCTCCCTATTACCCGGATCTGAAGAACAGGCTCTTTAAGAGTCACCTGGCCATGGTTCATTCCCGATTCTCAACGAACACCTTTCCCAGCTGGGAACGAGCTCAACCAATGCGATTCATGTCTCATAACGGTGAAATCAATACGCTGCAGGGAAACAAGAATTGGATGAGAGCCAGAGAGGGAATGCTGAAAAGCGATCTGTTTGGCAGTGAGCTCGATAAAGCGTTTCCCATCGTAGAGCCGGAGTGTTCGGATTCCGGAACGTTTGATAACGTTTTGGAGTTCTTGATGATAGCCGGTCGTACCCTTTCTGAGGCGATCATGATGATGATCCCAGAGGCATGGGAGAACAACCCTTACATGTCCGACTCAAAAAAAGCTTTCTACAAGTATCACGCCTGTATCATGGAGCCGTGGGATGGACCGGCGTCGATCGCCTTCACGGATGGTCACTACATCGGCGCAGTTCTGGATAGAAACGGATTGAGACCCAATCGCTACTATGTAACTCACGACGACCGGGTCATCATGGCCAGTGAGGTCGGTGTCCTCAATATCTCTCCGGAGCTGGTTAAGTTCAAGGGGAGGATGCAGCCGGGAAAGATGTTCCTTGTCGATTTCAAGCAGGGGCGCATCATCGATGATGAAGAGATCAAAGAGACTATGGCACGAGCCCATCCCTACGGAGAGTGGCTGCGCAATCAGGTCATTGAGCTGAATGACTTCAGAGTCGAAGATGCACCGATGGGCTTCGAATCTGATACCCTCTTACCGCGCCTCAGGGCTTTCGGTTACACCCGGGAGCACCTGGAGATCATACTGAAGCCGATGATAGAAGGCTCCAAAGAGCCGTTGGGCTCGATGGGAAACGACACCCCTCTGGCCTGTCTGGGAGATAAGCCCCGGCTCCTATCAGACTACTTCAAGCAGCTCTTTGCGCAGGTCACAAATCCCCCGATCGACTCGATTCGCGAGTCTACGATTATGTCGCTGGAGTGCTTCATCGGACCCGAAGGGAATCAGCTCGACACCGTGGAGTCTCACTGTCACCGTCTGTATCTCTCAGAGCCTTTTCTCACAAACGAGGAATTATTCTGCCTCAAACATATGGATCACAGGGGTTGGCGTACCAGGACGATCGACATGACGTATCCGATTACGGAAGGTACCGCGGGGCTTGTTTCCACACTGGATCGAATCTGCCGGGAAACAGACGAAGCAATCCGGGAGGGCTTTTCCCTCGTAATCCTGTCAGACAGAGACACCAGTGAAAAACGGGTACCGATGAGCTCTCTTCTTGCCTGCGGCGCGGTACACCATCACCTGGTAAGAACGATTCAACGTACGCGCATAGGCATCATGCTCGAGACAGGCGAGCCCAGGGAGGTTCACGATTTTTGCATGCTAATCGGCTTTGGAGCCGACGCGATCAATCCCTACCTGGCCTACGAGGCCATGTGGCAGATGAGACGGGACGGTCTGTTTCGGGATTCAATCACCGACTTCGATACCATCAGTAACTTCCACATCGCATTGGCTAAAGGAATGCGCAAGGTGTTCGGGAAGATGGGTATCTCCACCCTTCACAGCTACAAGGGCGCACAGATATTCGAAGCAATAGGCCTGAACAGTGAAGTCGTAGATCGCTGTTTCACAGGAACCGCCAGCAGAATCAAGGGTGTGGGATTCGAAGTTCTCGCCGAAGAGGCACTCAGAAGACATGAGCTGGGTTACCGGCGGTTTGAGGCGGGAGCATTCAGTGACAGCTCCCTCGTTTTGGAAAACCCCGGTGAATATAACTGGCGCGCCGGCGGAGAGAAACATATGTGGTGCCCCGAATCCATTGCCTATCTACAGCAGGCGGCGCGGTCAAATGATCCGGATAGCTACAAAAAATTTTCGCAGTTTATAAACGAGCATGATCTGGGACGTTGTACTCTCCGGGCATTATTCAAGTTCAAAAATAGAGATCCGATTTCGATTGATGAGGTTGAACCCGCTTCTGAGATCGTGAAACGCTTTTGCACCGGAGCCATGAGCTTTGGCTCCATATCCCAGGAAGCGCATGAAACTCTTGCCATTGCGATGAACCGTATTGGAGCCAAATCGAATACCGGTGAGGGCGGGGAAATACCCGAACGATTCATTGCCCTTGCGAACGGTGATTCGAAAAGATCGGCCATAAAACAGGTAGCCTCGGGACGCTTCGGAGTAACAAGCTATTACCTTACAAATGCCGATGAGTTGCAGATCAAGATGGCTCAGGGGGCTAAGCCGGGAGAAGGTGGCGAGCTGCCGGGCCACAAGGTTTACGAGATCATCGCCAAAACCAGGAACTCGACACCCGGGGTAGGCCTGATCAGCCCTCCACCCCATCATGACATCTACTCGATCGAAGACCTGGCACAGCTGATCTATGATTTAAAGAATGCAAACCCCCGGTCACGCATCAGCGTGAAGCTGGTGTCAGAGGTCGGTGTCGGCACCATAGCCGCAGGCGTGGCGAAGGCTCATGCCGACCACATACTCATCTCCGGACACAATGGCGGCACCGGTGCGTCTCCGCTAACGGGAATAAAACATGCCGGACTCCCTTGGGAGCTGGGCATCGCCGAAACGCACCAGACTCTCGTTTTGAATGACCTGAGAAGCCGGGTCGTGCTGCAGACCGATGGACAGCTCAAGACCGGACGCGACGTCGTGATCGCCGCTCTTTTGGGGGCAGAGGAGTTCGGTTTCTCAACCGCACCGCTTGTAACTTTGGGTTGCACGTTGATGAGGAAGTGTCACAGCAACACATGCCCCTTTGGCATCGCGACTCAGGATCCCGCGCTGAGAGCACGATTTACGGGCAAACCGGAGTATGTGACCAACTACTTTCGATTTGTAGCAGAAGAGGTGCGTTCCTATATGGCCCGAATGGGTTTTCGAAGGATCGATGAAATGGTCGGACGGGCGGATATGCTCGAGGTGAACCACGCAATCCATCACTGGAAATCCGATGGTCTTGATCTCAAACCTATCCTGACGCCCGCTCGAAAACCCAACAAATTGGTTGAGGTCTACTGTACCAGAAAACAGGATCATGGACTGGAGCACAGCCTGGACAACAGGCTGATCGCACTCGCCAAGCCGGCTCTGGAGCATGGTCACGCTGTGCGCATCGATCTGCCAATTCGCAATATCAATCGTGCCGTGGGAACGACGCTGAGTCATGAAATCTCCAAGAGATACGGATTAAGCGGGCTGCCCGACGACACAATTCACTTTAAGTTTACAGGCTCGGCCGGACAGAGTTTTGGGGCCTGGCTCGCAAAAGGTGTAACGCTGGAGCTCGAGGGTGACGGAAACGACTATCTAGGCAAGGGGCTTTCAGGGGGAAAGCTCATCATTTATCCTCCAAAGGCATCAACCTATGTTCCAGAGCAAAGCATCATAATCGGAAATGTGGCTCTCTACGGGGCTACGGGCGGTCAGGCCTTTATCAGGGGGATGGCCGCTGAGCGATTCTGTGTTCGCAACTCGGGAGCGCGCGTCGTAATCGAAGGGGTCGGAGATCACGGATGCGAATATATGACAGGCGGGCGAGCGGTAATATTGGGTCCGACGGGTAGAAACTTTGCCGCAGGAATGAGCGGGGGGATCGCCTACGTTTGGGATATCGATGGAAACTTACGATCTCGATGCAATACTGCGATGGTTGAGCTGGAGTCGATGGATTACACAGAGGAACAGGCGGAGGTCCGCAACTTGATTGAGCTTCATTACCGATACACCGGTTCGGTAGTGGCCTATAACGTGATGGATAACTGGGATACGATCGTCCCGTACTTTGTGAAGGTTATGCCCATAGATTACAAACGTGTTGTGGAAAAGAAGAGGTTGGAGGTGATCCGAGAGGACAGAGAAGGGGTGGATTATGGGTAAGCCGACAGGGTTTATGGAGTATGACCGAAAAGAAAAGCGAGAACGCAGGCCGCGAAAGAGGGTGGTGGATTTCAATGAGTTCCAACTAAAAATATCCGAGGAGGAGAGAAGACGACAGGGTGCCCGATGCATGGATTGTGGGGTGCCCTTCTGTCAATCGGCTACCGGTTGTCCTATAGATAATCTGATTCCCGAGTGGAACGATCTTATCTATCGAGGAAGATACAGGGAGGCTATCGAGCGGCTTCTGTTGACCAATAACTTCCCGGAGTTTACCGGTCTTGTCTGTCCCGCTCCCTGTGAGGCTGCGTGTGTTCTGTCCATCATCGAACCAGCCGTCACAATTAAAGCGAATGAATATTTCATCATCGAAAAGGCTTTCAAGGAAGGTTGGATCACTCCAAGGCCTCCTGCCAGGCGTTCCGGAAAAAGCGTCGCTGTCGTTGGAAGCGGTCCAGCGGGTTTAGCCGCCTCAGACCAGCTAAACAAAGCGGGTCACGATGTTACAGTGTTTGAGAAGAGTAATCGGATTGGTGGCATCCTGATGTACGGCATTCCCAATATGAAGCTCGATAAATCAAAGATTCTGCGCCGTGTAGATCTGATGGCTCAAGAAGGTGTCACGTTCCGGAGCGAGACACATATAGGAGATAGTATCGACTCTCATGAACTACTGAAAGGTTTTGATGCGCTCCTGCTTGCTTGCGGTGCCGGTGTACCGCGGGACCTTCCGGTTCCGGGTAGGGAACTCGAAGGAATTCACTTTGCCATGGATTTCCTGACCGCTAACACACAATTCCTTCTAGAACCTCAATCCAACAAGCCTGGCGAGTCTGCTGAAAGATCGCACAGGTTTTCTTACATATCGGCAAAGGAAAGGAACGTGATCGTCGTTGGGGGAGGGGACACGGGGAACGACTGTATCGGAACGGCTATCAGGCATGGATGCAAGGGATTAGTTAATTTCGAGATCCTTCCCAAACCACCCGTTCAACGTGCTCCTGACAATCCCTGGCCCGCATGGCCTCGGATCCTTCGCAGAGACTACGGACACAACGAGGCAAATGAGCTTTTCGGAAATGATCCTCGCGAATATGAGATCATGATAACCGGTTTCAAAGGTAACGGTAGGGTGCAGGAAGTCCACACCCTACGGGTGGAATGGTACAGGGACGAGGGGGGTCGTTATCAGACTAGAGAAATTCCTGGCACAGCGGAGGCATTCCGAGCCGATTTGGTACTCTTGGCAATGGGATTCTTAGGTCCTGAAAAAACTGTGATCGAAGACTTTGGACTGGAGACGGATGCTCGTTCCAATGTGAAAGCCGAGTATGGAACATTCATGACCTCCACAGAGGGAATCTTTGCTGCGGGTGATATGAGAAGGGGACAGTCACTGGTTGTATGGGCGATCAATGAGGGCCGGGGGGCTGCACGAGCGATCGATCAGTATCTTGTCGGCAGCACAGGACTCCCATGATCGCTGCAATCGAGGACGATCGCTGCAATCGAGGACGATTGCTTGGTTCTTGACCCTTTTACTTTTTCTTGTTATATTCTTCGATCGATATAGCCGAACGAGGTTTCAAACTCAACAACAAGACTTTGCTCGATATGGCTGCAGATGTGCTTGTCACGAATGTATAACTGATGAGGTTCAAAGATGTACGCTTTAGTTGATATTAAAGGTAAACAGTACAAGGTAGAGAAAGGATCGATAATCAAAATCGACAGGCTCAATAGCGAATCGGGTGATAAGCTTGAGTTCGATTCCGTTCTTCTTGTCTCCGGCGAGGATGAGATCCAGGTGGGGCAGCCCTTTCTCAAGGGCATCAAAATCAAGGCTACCGTGGAAGATCATGTCTTGGACAAGAAATTGATCGTTTTCAAATACAAAAAAAGAAAAGGCTACAGAAAAAAACAGGGTCACAGACAGAAATATACCCTCCTTAAGGTAGAAGATATTGCAGGGCTGAAACCGGAAACGAAGGCCGCAAAGTCTCAGTCCTCTGAGACTCAGGCTACGGTAACCGAGGAAAAAGCGAAAGCAGCTGAAACCAAGGTCAAGACAAAGGCATCGGCTGCAAAGCAAAAACCGAAATCTGGGGTAAAGCCAAAGGCGCCGGTGGCCAAGCGGCCGGCTCCTAAATCGTCAGCCGCCAAGGCAAAGCCGAAAGCTTCGGTGCGAGGGGCCTCAAAACCATCGGCTGCCAAGGGCAAAACGAAAACACAGAAAAAGGCATAGGTCGGAGGATATAAGATGGCGCACAAAAAGGGTGGAGGAAGCTCCAAAAACGGACGAGATTCAAATTCGCAGAGGTTGGGAATCAAGCGGTATGCTGGACAGATGGTTTCCGCAGGATCCATTCTAGTACGCCAACGAGGTTCGAGGTTTCATCCGGGCGAGAACGTCGGAAAAGGGAAAGACGATACATTATTCGCAAAGATAGACGGTATCGTCGAATACCATCAAAAAAGAGGAAAGAAGCTGGCCAGTATCAAGCCCGGCTCGTAGTGAGGCAAGAGCGATCTCTAGGTGATCAGTTTCGTTGATGAAGCTAAAATCGAAGTGAAAGCGGGAGACGGCGGCAATGGTGCCGTTTCGTTTCGAAGAGAGAAATATGTTCCCCGGGGTGGTCCTGATGGTGGAGATGGTGGCAAAGGGGGCAACATCATCTTTGTCGTCAGACGGAATCTTAAAACCCTTTCACATCTAAAGCAAAAGCAACATTACAGGGCTGAAAACGGCGCCCGCGGTGGTTCACGACAGAAGCACGGCAAGAACGGTTCAGACGTTTATATCCACGTACCTCCCGGCTCGCTGATAAAAGATCCGGATTCCGGCACCGTGCTCAGAGACCTCGGCTCACCCAACGATGAATGGACCTTCCTAAAGGGAGGGGTCGGGGGAAAAGGCAACCGCCTCTTTGCTACTTCGACCCGCCGTGCCCCCCGTTTTGCTAAACCCGGAAAACCCGGTCAGGTTCGCCGGGTGATCGTTGAGCTGAATCTCATCGCCGATATTGGGCTTGTGGGGTTTCCGAACGCGGGCAAATCGACTCTGCTGTCTTGCCTTACGAATGCCAGGCCAAAAATCGGGGATTACCCTTTTACAACGCGAGAGCCCCATCTTGGGGCCCTTTGGTTTGAGGATCGAGAAATAACGATCGCAGATATTCCCGGTATTATAGAGGGCGCTTCATCGGGGGCCGGTATGGGGCTGAAGTTTCTCAGACACGTTTCTCGGACCAGTTTTCTCATTCTGCTGTTAGATTTGAGCGCTCCAACGTACCTGGTAACGCCGAAAATCCTATTAGAAGAACTCGGCAGCTACCGCGCGGATATGACACAGAAGAGGCGCATCCTAGTCGGAAACAAGCTGGATCAATCCGGTGCAGCAGAGGCGCTCGAGATATTGAGAGAGGAATATCCAGGGGAAACAATTATTGGGATATCGGCATTACGCGGAGACGGCCTGGATAGGTTGAGGAGTTTTATTGCAGAGGCCTTCGACGACTGTGGGTAGGCGGTGATGAAAGTAGCAATTTTGGGAGGCACGTTTAATCCTGTTCATCTGGGGCATCTCTGCCTGGCCGACGACGTTCGACTGACCTATGGTTATGACAGCATAGTCTTCATTCCGGCTAATATCCTCGCACATAAAGATATTGAAGACGATGTCACCGCGGGCCAAAGAATCGATATGCTGAGGGCGGCTGTCAGAGCGATCCCTCATTTCACAGTCGATGCATGCGAAATCGATAGGGGAGGTATCTCGTACACAATCGACACCATTCGGCTGCTATCAGCCAAATACAATGTTGAAAACAAAGTTGAAAACAAACTAGGCGTGATAATAGGAGACGATCTATTGGAGGAATTTTCGAAGTGGAAAGATCCAGATCGTTTATCTGGATTGGCGACATTGATAGTAGCACACCGCTATCATACTGCGAAAAGGCCCTTTTCCTATCCTCATCAATACGTTGATAATGCTATATTTCCGCTGTCTTCCTCAGATATCAGGAATAGGGTACGTGAGGGCAAATCTGTTCAGTATCTTCTCCCGGAAGCGGTTTGGAAATATATAGAAAAAAACCGTCTCTATCAAAAAACTCAAGAACTGTCGACAAAAACCAGTAAAGGGGTGGACGTACAGAGGTAAGGTGAAACGCTCTCGCAAGACTGACAAGAGCATTATTCTCCTTCTGTTGATTATTATCGTTGCTGTTGCAACGGTTGTTTTTGCATTCTATAAATTCAGAACGGACAAATTCACTAGCAAACTCAAAGATGAGGGTCCCATCGCTATTCTCTTTTTGATTAATTCGGATCAAAATCTGAAGTTTATTCAGGTCTTACTCTATCACCCGGTGACCAAAAAAGGGGGTCTGTTTTACATTCCGGCGAATCTTGGAACAAAGGTGGAAACAGTTGATCGGTTTGATAGGCTTGAAGTGCTGTACAACACCCAGGACAATTCGCCCATTAAAAAGAAGGTGGAACAGATACTGGATCTGCCAGTCCTATTTTATTTCGATATTTCGTTGAACGGCTTATCCGATTTTGTAGATCTCGTCGGGGGTCTGGAGCTGTTCATCTCTAATCCCGTCAATATAGATCAAGGTGAACGGCCTGTTCTACTGCCGTCTGGTAGCGTGCTACTCGACGGGGACAAGATCAAGGACTACCTCACCTACGAACTCCCTCTGGAAGAGGATCGAGAAAGGGTAGGCAGGAAGCAGAAAGTCCTGCATTCGCTTTTAAAGAAAATCGGGAATCCTGCAACGAATGCCTACCTGCTGGAGAAAGATGTTTTCAAGCTGGTGAGATCGTACCTTAAATCAAATCTCACATCGAAATCTCTGCGTTCATTTATTCTCGAGGTGGGAAAGCTGAAAACGGATCGGCTAATCTTTCAACGTGTCCTAGGTAGCATCAAAAAAGTGGACGGTGTTGATGGTCCAATACTTTTCCCTCATTACGAGGGGAATCTCATAAAGCAAACGATTAGACAGACTATCGAGACAATCAGCAGTGACGATCCCAAATATGATGACACACTCATCGTGAGTATTGAGATACTCAATGGGACCGAAACCGATGGATTGGCTAAGAGAACCAAGGCCCTGTACGAAAGCTTTGGATTCGATGTCGTATCTTTTGGAAATGCAGACCACGATGAGTATCTAAACACTCTCGTTCTGGACAGAAAAGGCAAATCCTACGCTGCGGAAAAGGTTGCGGAAGTCATAAAATGTGAGAGAATTCACTCAAAGCTCGATTCGGAGTCCAGTGCGGACATAACTCTTATTCTGGGAAAGGATTTTGATGGACGTTATTGCAAGAAGTAGGGAACACGCTATCAAAATAGCCCAATTGCTGGCAGAACACTTGGCAATAGACACAACGGTTCTCGATGTCGGTGAAATGAGCAGTTGGACTAATTTTTTCGTGATCTGTACCGTAAGAAGCCAGGCGCATCTCAAAGGCCTGATGGAGCATGTGAATGAGTATTTTCACGCCAATAAGATCAATAAACTGAATAGCTTGAAGAACTCAGCAGATCAAGGCTGGGTACTGATAGACTGCGGTACTATTGTCATTCATCTGATGACTCGAGAGAAGCGTGAGTTTTATGAATTGGAGAAACTGTGGTTTAACAGCGAGCAACTGTATCACTCTTCATCGTCGTCTAGCCCACCATCATCATCATCGACCGAATAATCATCGTCTTCGAAGAAGTCCTCGTCGTAATCCTCTTCCTCTAGGTCTTCATCGGTTTCATCTTCGATCTCTTCTTTGTCCTCTAGTTCCTCTTCCTCATCGTCCTCATCGTCCTCATCGTCCTCATCGTCCTCGTCTATCTCTTCTTCGTAATCGTCTTCAAAATCTTCTTCGTAATCATCGAAGTTATCGTCGTAAAAGTCGTCATCCTTAAAGTCGTCTTCATGTTCATCGTCTGAAGACAACCACGGAATCCACACTTCTAGATTATCATAGGAATTGATATCTATGGGAAACATCGCTATCTCCCATCCTCCTTCTCATGGTGTTAAATTCAATCTATGACCTTCAACCTCAACATGTCAACAGCTTTTTTCTTTTTTTTTAATCTTCCCGACCGTTTTTTCGAGATGACAAAGAGCTCAATAAAGCAATCCAGCGCATATTATCCGCTATGTTAAAAGACCTTGTCAGGAGAGCTTGGGCGGATAGATCGTCCACGTTGAGGCTTTGAGGGAGTCAAAATTAAATTTGGCAAAAAATACGCAGTTTGTATAATCCGCCGGACAGAATTTATGTATATTTCATGCATGCATATTACATGCAAGGCGCCGGCCAAGGTCAATCTTTACCTGGAGATAACCGAAAAACGCGATAATGGGTACCATGATATAGTATCAATCATGCAGATGGTATCTCTATTCGATGTCATCTCGGTACGGTCTTTGAAACGCACAACCGGATTTGACATTGAGGGGAATTTCCCCTTTCACAAAACGGAAAATACTATTTGGAAGGCTTTTAATGTCTTTCAAAAACGCTTCGGTTTGAAGTGTGGACTGAAGGTATCGGTACAGAAAAGGATTCCAATTGGCGCCGGTCTTGGGGGCGGATCGTCCGACGCGGCATCGATTTTGTGCTGCTTGAATCTTCTCCTCGAGAGGCCTTTGCACGAAGAAGGTCTCCAGAGGATAGGCTTGGAAGTCGGGAGTGATGTACCGTTTTTCTTTGGATCCGCAGCTGCACTTGTAACCGGTCGCGGTGAGAAAGTCGCCCCGCTTCGATCTCGATCGGATTTCAAGGTCGTACTCGTGTATCCCGGATTTCCAATCGTAACTCGCAAAGCCTATGAATGGTATGACGGAGTGAGAGACAATAATGCAGAAGAGCTGTCCAACCCTCTTCTATCGATGAAAGGCCCGAAAGAGCTGTCGACAGAATATGAAACAGCGGATGTACCGAGTTGGAGCTTTAAAAATTCCTTTGAAGGAGTTGTTTATCAGAAGTTTCCGGAGCTGGCCGAGATCCGGAGCTCCCTCCGAGAGATGGGGGCGATGCATTGCGGGGTATCGGGCAGCGGTTCCACGATTATGGGAGTGTTTCCACTTGATTCGAATCTAGATGATGTTGTTCATACACTCAGCTTGCGCTACCCATTTGTGACCGCTGTAGAGCCCCTTGAAAGGAAACCGGATCCTGTATTACAATAGTATGAGAATGTCAAAAAAAGGCTTCTGAGCTCTGCAAACAGGACTTAGCTTGGCAAACTCCTATTTGCTAAGGCAAGTTCTTACTTGGCAGGGCTCGAAAAGGAGGAAGCTATGGATATCACCGACATCCGAATTCGAAAGGTGGAATCAGAGGGTAAGCTCAGGGCATATGTAACACTTACTTTTGATGGATGCTTCGTCGTTCATAACTTGAAAATAATATCCGGGCAGGCAGGAACGTTCGTGGCGATGCCAAGCAGAAAGACGAATAAAGGAGAGTACAAAGATATAGCGCATCCGATTAATTCGGATTTCAGGAACATCATTCAGCAAAAGATACTCGAAGAGTACAACAAGCTGGATAATTTGGAGAGCGAAAGAGAGACTTCTAGCACTGGTGAGCTCCCCCGAGAATCTAGCGGAGAACCGACTGCTCCACCAGAAACACGGGAAGTCACCGCAGAATCCTCCGATAAAACGGCCGAGGATACGAGCGCACCACCGGTCGATCAACCAGATAAAATCGAAGAAGAGTAATCGACACATACATATTTGGGACGTCGGCAAGTGGTAAGCCACCGGTTTTTGGTGCCGGTATGCGCAGGTTCGAATCCTGCCGTCCCAGAAACGATAGCCAGAATTCGTAAATACGAGAGGAGTCAGTAATGGAACAGAATACGTTGGCGTTTACGCTGAGAGAGAAAACTAAAAAAGGGCCTTCAGGGAGACTCAGAAAAATCGGAAAGATTCCTTCGGTTGTATATGGACATAGCGAGCCCGTCTGTATCTCTGTGGACGAGCACGAATTCAACACAAAGTTTAAGATCATTTCCGAAAGCACGATCATCACGCTTAAGTCCGATGATAAGTCCTACGATGTCCTGGTCAAAGATTACCAGGACAACATCCTGAAGGGTAAGATCATGCATATCGATTTCTACGAGTTTGAAAAGGGTAAGTTATTAAAGACCCATCTGTCGGTTCGTTTTTCCGGCGCACCTGTGGGAGTAAAAGAGGGAGGGTTGCTGGACACGGTAACCCATGTATTGGAAATCGAATGTCTGCCAAAAGACTTGCCCGAAGAGGTTGTCGTAGACATAAGTGCCCTCGAATTGGGTCATTCTATTCACATATCCGATATTCCCACGCTGGAGGGTGTGAAATACCTGGGAGCAAGCGACCAGGTCATATGTACGATAACCCATAAGAGAGTCGAAGAGGAAGTTGCCGAAGAAGAGGAGCTCGAAGAAGAGGCTGTGGAAGGAGAGGAAGCAGCAGAAGAGGCTGTGGAAACGGAGAAAGAAGAATAGAGACGGAGAAGGAGGAGTAAATCCTGCCCTGGATCATTCTTGGATTGGGGAACAAGGGCGATCGGTATCAACATACACGTCACAACGTTGGATTTCAGCTCATCGATCGTATTGCCGAGCGACTGGCGGTTACACTGAAAAAACCGCTATTTCGAAAATTTCTCATAGCAAGAGGACTCTACCGCGATCGGGATCTCTTCCTGGCAAAGACCTTAACGTATATGAACCGCAGCGGTGAGATTCTGGGAGGACTTCTGAGATACACGAAGGGAGACCTTCGAGACCTGGTGGTCGTCTGTGATACCTTGGATTTGCTACCCGGATCCTGCAGACTCAAGACCAGGGGTTCCTCGGCAGGACACAAAGGTCTGGAGTCAATCATACGCTACGCCGGCTCCCACGAATTCCTCCGACTCTATATCGGGATAGGGCGGCCTGCATCGAAAAGAGAGGTTATCGATCACGTGCTCGGTGAACCCAGTCCGGAAGAACAGAGTCTGATTGATCGCTCATTTCAGAAGGCTGAGAGGGGGGTGCTGGACCTCCTGGTGAATCCTCCGGAACGAGTAATGAACGACCTCAATGAGAGATAAGATTAGCTTGCAACACAAGGTATCAGAGTGCCTGACCAATCTTGGCATCAAAGACGGAGCCCATATCGTTGTGGCTTGCTCGGGCGGACCCGATTCCACGGCTCTCCTTCATGTCCTTGCTGAAATGCGTTCGTTTCTGAATTTGAAGCTGAGCTGCGCCTACTTCGACCACGGGATTCGAAAGCCCGATGAAGCAGACGGAGACATCGATTTTTTAAAGCAGATAACCACCACACTTGGGATTTCCTTAAATGTGGAACGCCAATCATTCGGAGAGTTGAAACGGATTGCCGGCAGCACAAGGAGAAGCCTCGAGGAGGTCGCGCGGGATTATCGTTACCGCTACCTAACCTCCCTGGCGTCAAAAATTTCAGCCGATTACATCGCAACGGGCCACACGTCGAGCGATCACATCGAAACGATTCTTATGCGTCTCTTTCAAGGCGCCTCTTTTTACGGCTTATCCGGGATTCCCCTTGTACGGGATAAGATCTTTCGTCCTCTGTCGTTCAGCACGCGGAAAGAGGTTCTCGGTTACCTGACGGCACATGGATTGGGTTATCGTACCGATAAAACAAATCTGTCGAAAGAATTTTTACGCAACAGGATTCGTCACGAGCTTGTTCCTGTTATTCAAAAGGTATTTCCTGATTACGAAACAACTCTCCCGCTGTTTGCTGGGAAGATGCGAGGTTTCACTGAATTTGTCGAGGCAGAGGTGAGTAGAAGGGCAAGATGGGAGAGAGTAGAGGAAATATCAGGTACGGCCTTCCGAATCAACGGCAAAAGATACGTTTCTCTTCCAGGTGTCATCAGATTATACTCATTTTACCACACCTTCGATCAACTGGTCCGATTTGAACCGTCTATTACGGTCCTGAAGAGGACGCAAATTCCCTACAGGTTCGTATCACCGCTTCTGGATGATGGCTGGTTCTATCCGAAACGTCGCTTATTGAGCGGACACAACGTAACCCTCGCTTGGAGAGGGGAATTCCTTTTCTTGGAACGGAAGGTTGTCTCCATATATAAAAAAGGGTATCTTATAGGTGTCAATTTCGGGGGAAGGAGCAGAATTCGAGGATCAGATTTGGAGATCATCGCGACAGATGGAAATCCAATCAAAGATATTACAAATCAGCTGATAATCAATAGGGATGAAATTCAAGATCCCCTTATTGTGCGCTCCAAGAGACCCGGAGATAAAATAAAATTAGGCATGGGATTGAAAAGCTTGAAAAAACTTTTCAACGAATGGCAGGTTCCACGAGACACACGTTGGAGTGTACCCGTAGTAGCAGACAGGAGCGGAATTGTAGCAGTTCTGGGAGATTGTTTAGGGTTCAAAAACCGATACTCTAGACGTGCAAGGGATTGGCAATCCACTCAGGGCGAGTGGCAGACCAACACTTCAATAATCAGTATCAAAAAGGCAGGATAGCGCTGAAGTGAGCGATAACAACCAAAATAACAAGGGATCCGATCCTAAAATTCCTAAGTTCAACTTTAACAACAAGGCAGCTCTTATCTCATTAATGGTCCTTGTGGGACTTTTTATCTTTTTCTTTGTCCTACAGGATACCGACATGTCACGGGAGATTCCCTACTCGACATTTTTGAGTTACCTCGAATCAGGAAGGGTACGATCGGTAAAAATCCTCGATGGACAGGCGATCCGCGGCGAATTCAAGGTCGCCCCTGAGGGAATCAATGCGTTTAAAACCATAATTCCCTACTATGACGAAGAGCTGATGCCGAAGCTGAGGGAGCAATCGGTCAGCGTACAGGGCGGAACCAAATCGATTTCTCCTCTAAGGGTATTCTTTGAGTTTTTACCCTGGGTCATCGGATTCTTCTTCATCTGGTTTATGTTTCGCCAGGTACAGGGCAGCGGTAACAAGGCCTTTTCCTTCGGAAAGAGTCGCGCCAAGAGATACCAGGACAAGGAGAACAAGATCACCTTCGCCGATGTAGCAGGTCAGGAAGAGGCGAAGTACGAGCTTCTGGAAGTTGTCGAGTTTCTTAAGAATCCGTCGAAGTTCAGCAAAATCGGAGCAAAGATTCCCAAGGGATGCCTTCTGGTCGGTATGCCTGGAACGGGTAAAACCCTTCTTGCCAAGGCGATTGCCGGCGAAGCGAGCGTTCCATTCTTTCACATGTCCGGCTCTGATTTTGTCGAGATGTTTGTCGGGGTTGGAGCGAGTAGGGTGAGGGACCTCTTCGACCAGGGAAGAAAAAACGCTCCGTGTATCCTATTTATCGACGAGCTCGATGCGGTTGGAAGAACCCGCGGAGCGGGCTATGGAGGCGGTCACGATGAGAGAGAGCAAACTCTCAACCAGATGCTCGTCGAAATGGATGGATTTAACACGAAAGATGGTGTGATAATCCTGGCAGCTACCAACAGACCTGATGTGCTGGATCCTGCATTGTTGCGGCCTGGAAGATTCGATCGACATGTTGTTGTGGATATGCCTGATATTAGAGAGAGAGAAGCTATCCTGAAGATCCACTGTGGTAAGGTACCTCTCAAGGAGAACGTCAATCTGAATCGTGTCGCCAGAGCGACTCCGGGAACATCCGGCGCGGATTTAGCCAATCTGGTTAATGAGGCGGCTCTTCTTGCGGCGCGAAAAAATAAAGACAAGGTCGAAATGGATGACTTCGAGGAGGCCAGAGACAAGGTGCTCATGGGAATCGCACGTAAATCCCGAGTGATTTCTCCCAGAGAGAAAAGAATTAAGGCCTATCATGAAGCAGGACACGCCCTGCTGCATTACTACCTTCCCAATGCCGATCCCCTCCACAAGGTTACGATTATTCCTCACGGCCAGTTTGGCGGTGTGACTTTTTCTCTTCCGGAGACAGACGCGGAAACGTGGAGCCAGGGATGGTTGACTGCTAAGATTACGATTGCAATGGGTGGGTTTGCAGCGGAGAAGCTCATCTACAACGAAACCTCTACCGGTGCGCAAAACGACATCGAGAAGAGCACGGATTTCGCCAGAAGGATGGTATGCGAATGGGGAATGAGTGATCTCTTGGGACCCGTTGCGTTTGGTAGAAAAGAGGAGCCAATCTTCATCGGCAAGGAAATCGCCAGGCACAAGGATTACTCGGAGGATACCGCTCAAAAAATTGATCAGGAAATCAATAATATAGTTCAGAAATGTCTCGCCACAGCCACGGATATACTCTCTACCAACAAGGATAAGCTCGAGATAATTGCAGAAACCCTCGTAAACAGAGAGACTCTCGATGATTCTGAGATACGTAAGCTCCTCGGTCTTCCAGCAAAAGAGGAGAGCAAGGACGAGGAGTAAGACACTGCCTCACGTCTTGGTAGACGAGTCGAAAGCCTCATCGAAGTTTTTTTTCACCATACCGAGACAAGTTCTCCTGTTGTTTGTAATCATCACAATCTGTTTCCTCCCACCGGTCGTTCACGCGGTGGATCGTTATGCTGTGACGCGGTACTTCGATCCGGGCGAACAATACTGTAGGCTCAACAGGTATCAGGAGGCTGGAGTATTTCTTAAGCGGTTTCTCGAGCTGCGACAAAACGATTCCGAGAGCAGTTTCCTTCTCTTTCAAAAACCAGAAGTACTTTTGCCTACGAAAAGGGTAATGGATGCTAAGGAAAGGCCGCCAGTTACGAGCGTCTGGGAGATCTCAAACAATCGTGTTATACTGCTTAGAGGGGATAGAAACAGAGACGGGCAAATCGACTATTGGCGGCGCTATTCGGATGGCGCCCTTGTTGAGATAGCCTATGACACAGTTGCTCGAGAGCAATTGTCGTATTTCTGGGAGTAATTGAATAGAGGGAGTGGATTATTGATGCTCAAAGTGGTCGCAGCGCTACTGGTTATCCAGCTGTTTTTCTCATGTTCATCCTTTAATGAAGAGAAAAAGACACAGTACGACCTCAATAATATTCTTGTTGAAGATATAGAGGAGTTAATTGAAAAAGGATCAAATCTTGAAGCCCTTCAAGATATCGATTATATGGAACGAATTGGCAAAATCGAGAGCGACAGAATTGAAATTTTGCGAGCTCAAGCGATCGACGGTGTCATAGCGGACTACAAAAAGAGCTATGAAGAGCAGGATTTCTGGA
>SDBV01004713.1_pt1 | contig 19458 bp, 15 predicted proteins | sample 2277081 | NCBI WGS metagenome assembly SDBV01 (sample SAMN10402039, study PRJNA504765) | marine sediment metagenome | isolation source: marine sediment core GS10_PC15, 223 cmbsf | place: Arctic Ocean: Southern Knipovich Ridge | collected 2010
GATACAGATAGAGCATATAAGTGAAGCTAAAGTCAGTCACCCGATAAAGATTATAGCTGAAAGTTATAGTATAATTAAAACAAACTGACCGTTTCTTCGAAACGGGTCAATTTGAATGAGTTAAAAAGAAAGGTTTAATACTAATGGCTAAAAAATTGTCTATGTTATTGTTGGTATTTTCATCTTTTTGTTTTGTTCAACACCTGCCGGCGAATGATATATCTATTGTCCCTAAGCCGTTCGATATGAAAGTACAGGAAGGTCAGTTTACTTTGACAGCTAAGACCGCGATTGTTGCAGAGAACAACGCCAAAGAGACAGCCGATTTTCTTGCAGAAATGCTTGAGCCGGCTACAGGCTACAAGCTTAAAGTTACTTCAAAGGCAGGGGCAATCTTTAAGCCAGGCAAAATAATTCTTAAAATTAATAACAGATATATGGACGAACTTGGCAAGGAAGGGTACAGGCTCGGTGTCGACAAAAAAAACATTCTTATCGAAGCTGCCGCCCCCAACGGTCTGTTTTATGGCTGCCAGACCCTGCGACAGTTGTTGCCCGTTCAAATCGAGAGCAAAGAGATAATTGATGCAGTTGAATGGACGGTTGCCGCAGTTGAGATCAAAGATAAGCCGCGATACAAATGGCGCGGTATGCACCTCGATGTTTCGAGGCATTTTTTCGATAAGGAATTTGTCAAACGCTATATCGATCTTATTGCGATGCACAAGATGAATGTTTTCCACTGGCACCTTACAGACGATAATGGCTGGCGGCTGGAAATAAAGAGATACCCTAAGCTTGCAGAAAAGTCGGCGTGGCGTGTTGACCGCGAGGACCAGCCATGGAGAGGCCGGACGCCTCCAAAGCCCGGTGAAAAAGCCACCTATGGCGGCTACTATACACATGAGGATGTCAAGGAGATTGTCACTTACGCCGGGCGGCGTCACATTACAGTTGTGCCTGAAATTGAGATGCCGGGTCACACCAGTGAAGTTTTCGCAGCCTATCCGGAATTGTCCTGCCGTGGTAAACAGTTGTATGTACAGCCGGGCCTCTATTGGCCAAACGTAGATGTTTTCTGCGCAGGCAATGAACAAACATTCGAGTTTCTACAAAGGGTCATTGATGAAGTAGTAGAACTGTTTCCCGGCCCATATATTCATATTGGTGGAGATGAGGCCAAAAAAACAAACTGGGAGGCTTGTCCTAAATGCCAGGCCCGAATCAAAGCTGAAGGTCTTAAAGACGAGCACGAACTGCAAAGTTATTTCATCAAGCGCATGGAGAAATATATCAACAGCAAAGGCAAGAGACTTATCGGCTGGGATGAGATACTCGAAGGCGGACTTGCGCCTTCTGCTACTGTAATGTCCTGGCGGGGAATGAAAGGTGGCATCGAGGCGGCAAAAATGGGGCACGATGTTGTAATGACTCCAACAGACTATTGCTATTTTGATTATTATCAGGGAGATAAAAAAGTTGAGCCTGTAGCGATAGGTGGATATATTCCGTTAAAGAAGGTTTACCAGTTCGATCCGAGGCCGGAATCTCTGCCTTTGGACAAACATAAATATATCCTTGGCGGTCAGGCTAATCTCTGGACAGAGTTTGTCTCTACCGATGAACATGCCGAGTATATGGTTTTGCCCCGGATGTCGGCGCTTTCTGAAGCGGTCTGGTCGCCGAAGGAACATCGCAACTGGGAAGATTTTACTTTGCGTATGAAGAAACTATATCCAAGATTTGACTGGATGAAAGTTAACTACCGCAAAGGCGATGAGTAAAAAATATGAAGATAGTAGCAGATGAAAATATTCCGTTTGTAGTTGAGTGCTTTTGCTCGATTGGCGAGGTGGAAGTCGCAGCCGGCAGTGAGATGACGCCTGCCTTAGTCGCTGACGCCGATATTCTGCTTGTTCGCAGTGTCACAAATGTAGATTTCAACCTGCTTTCGAACAGCAGAGTTCGTTTCGTAGGTACGGCGACTATCGGTTTTGAACATATTGATACCGAATTTTTAAAAAAAAGAAATATCGGCTTCGCTTCTGCACCGGGGTCAAATGCCAATAGCGTGGCTGAGTATGTCGTAGCGGCACTTCTTTCGATAGGACGAAAACATAAGATACAACTCGAAGGTAAATCCATAGGTGTTATCGGTGTTGGTAATGTAGGAAGCAGGGTTGTTGCCAAGTGCGGTGCACTGGGGATGAAGTGTGTTCTCAATGACCCGCCACTTAAACGTCAAACCGGTGATCAGAAGTATCGGCCTTTGGCCGAAGTTTTTGATTGTGATATTGTTACACTGCATACGCCATTGACCTTTGAGGGAATTGACAAGACTTATCATTTGGCGGATGAGAAATTTTTCAACTCGCTAAAGACCGGCTGTGTTTTTATAAATACCGCGCGCGGGGCAGTGGCCGACACTACCGCATTGAAAAACGCGCTTCACAGCGGTAAGTTGGATGCTGCTGTTCTGGATGTATGGAAGAATGAGCCAGACATTGACATAAAGCTGTTGGATATAGTCGATATCGCAACACCGCACATAGCAGGGTATTCGCTGGACGGCAAGATAGGGGGTATGATTATGATTTATGAGGCGGCCTGTCAATACTTTGGACTGGAAACAAAATTCGATACCCAAACGTTTCTGCCTGCACCGCAGGTCCGGAAAATCGAGATAGAACCGGATAAAGGCAATGAGCAGGAGATGTTACTTGAAGTTGTCGAAAAGGTTTATGACATAAAGGCCGACGACGCCGGGCTCAGGCGAATTCTAAAAATACATAAAGATAAAAGAGGCGAATTTTTCAGCAAACTGCGCAAAGAGTATCCCGTTCGCAGAGAGTTTCAGAACACAAAAATAAAAATAGCCACAGAGAACACAGAGGACACAGAGAACAAACCAAAAGAAAGCTCAATTTCGAAAACACTTTCAGGAAAGCTTGAAGGAATTGGATTCCTGCTTTCGCAGGAATGACGATTTAAGGTGTCAAATGGCAGAGGTTAACAAAGAGAATATAATTGAATGGGATGGAGGTCGGCTGGACTTTTCCGAAGGCTGTATTTTAATGGGTGTATTGAATGTCACGCCGGACTCTTTCAGTGACGGTGGGCAATTCCTCGATACCAAAAAGGCCCTCGATCACGGCCTGAAGATGGCTGCCCAGGGGGCGGCGATAATTGATATCGGGGCAGAATCGAGTCGGCCGGGCTCGGAGGGTGTTTCAATTCAGGAGCAGATAAACCGGGCGGTGCCGGTGATAGAGCGGCTTTGTGAGAAGACAGGTGCCGTTATCAGTATCGATACCAGCAATAGTGAAGTGGCGCAAGCTGCCCTGAAGGCCGGGGCCGGGATGATAAACGATATTACGGCTTTGAGTGATGAGCGGCTGGCTGCTACCGCGGCCAAATGGGCTGTGCCGGTTGTTTTGATGCATATGCAGGGTAAGCCATCGACGATGCAGACCAAGCCGAAATATGATGACGTGGTTGGTGAGGTTCTTGCGTTTTTGTTGGAGCGGGCACAGCGTGTACAAAAGCTTGGTATCGCAAAGGAAAAAATTATTATCGACCCGGGGATAGGTTTTGGCAAGACGGTCGAGCATAACCTTTTGCTTTTGAAAAACATCGATAAGTTCGTAGCAAGTGACTATCGAGTGCTGGTAGGGACAAGTCGTAAGAGCTTCTTAGGTAAACTTACAGGTAAAAGAAAACCTGCTGACCTAATATTCGGCACCGCCGCTACGGTCGGGCTTTGTGCAATGGCGGGCGTTTCAATTGTGCGTGTTCACGATGTAGCCCAAATGGCTGATGTGGTAAAGGTAGCAAAAGCTATCGGTGGCTTAGAATGGTCTGTATCTGAGTGATTTAACCCTGAAGGTATTCTTCGATTCTCCTGACGAATTTCTCTGCATCGAGGACGCTTTTGTGGGCTCTATCCTGCCCGATTTCAATGTCAATATCGTAGTCGCCGATTTCGCGTTCTTCCTGTTCAGCCGTCAAGATTGCTGCGAATTCTTTTTCAATTTTTCCACTCTTGACAAGGTGCAGGCCAAACATTCGTCGGACAGCGCGATGTGACTCAGGCTCAACTCCTACGATAGTCAAGGCAGCTTTTGCGGCGTGAAGGACTGCGTAATAGCTTCTGGAAACGCAGTCTTCGTAAAGCTGATTTTCCAAAAGGGTTTTTGCTGCTAAAAAAGCTTTGTTGGCCCGAGCCAACTGTCTTTGAGCTTTTTGTGCTGAGTTATTCATACAGCAATCGCATCCCTGCTAATATTTCGTATAAAAGAGGCGTTTTCTTTGCGGAGCTGGTCGAACCTGTTTTTGCCGATAATTTTTGGTGATATGCAAAGATCCGTTTGCAGCAATATATCTGTTGCAATATTATAGACTGACTGGCGGATATTGGAATCATCGGTTGCTACAATAACCAGTACATCTATGTCCGAGTCAGGCTGGTCGTCGCCGCGAGCTTTCGAGCCGAACAATTTTAGCTCGATTAACTGACCGCTCAGAATCTGTTTAAGGTCGCTTTTGAACTGCTTGAGAGCCGATTTTTCTTTCGTGCTTAATGCCATTTTGAAATGTTAGTCCAAGTAAATAAACTTACATAATACCTAACCTCTATACCACAATATCATATTATCGCACCGGGGACAAATAAAAAGTGTCTAAGGTAAAATATGACAGGTTTTGTTGCAAATTAAGGCTTATTTAGTATCAAGAGCGATTTTGAGAACTTCGTTAGTGTTTTTCACGAATTTGAACAACATTGCCTTTTTCGCTTCGGCGGGTACATCGGGCATGTCTTTTTTGTTTCTGGCAGGCAGGATTATGGTTTTTATGCCGGCCTGCTTGGCAGCAAGAATCTTTTCCTTTAGGCCGCCAATGGGAAGGACCAGGCCCCGGAGGGTTATCTCGCCGGTCATAGCAACATCGGGCCGGACAGGCTTATGCATCAGCAATGAGACCAGTGAAACGAACATAGCTACGCCGGCACTTGGGCCGTCCTTTGGAATTGCACCGGCAGGGACGTGGATGTGATAATCGAATTTGGTGAATTGGTCGGGTTCGAGTTTCAGGCCCATACGTAAGAACGTTTGGTTTTTGGCATTTGACTTTATGATGGTAAAGGCCGCCTGGGCACTTTCTTTCATTATGTCGCCGATATGGCCTGTGAGTTGAAGGTTTCCTCTGCCAGGCATAAAGGCTGACTCGATAAACAGCAGTTCACCGCCGACAGGGGTGTAGGCAAGTGCGGAAGCGACTCCGGGTATGCCGGTTCGCAGGGCAAGCTCGGATTGGAATTTGGACGGGCCGAGGATCCCGGCCAGATTGGCCTTGCCGATTGTCGCGCGCCTTTTTGTTCCTTTTGCAATATCAGTGGCGACAGACCTGCAGATAGCGGCTATGCTTCTTTCGAGGTTTCTGAGGCCGGCTTCTCTGGTGTAGTGGCGTATTACCGCAAGCAGCGCATCGTCTTTTATGGTCAGACTGCTTTTATCAAGGCCGTGTTCTTTGAGTTGGCGTGGGAGGAGATATTTTACCGCGATTTTGAGTTTTTCGGTTTCGGTGTAGCCGGGCAGCTCAATGACTTCGGTTCTGTCGTGCAGGGCCGGCGGGATGGGTTCTGTATAATTTGCGGTGCCGATGAACATAACGGCTGAGAGATTGAAAGGCTGGTCGAGGTAGTGGTCGGTGAAGCTGAAGTTCTGCTCGGGGTCGAGTACTTCCAGCAGCGCACTGGCGGGGTCACCCCTGAAATCGTTTCCGATTTTGTCCAGCTCATCGAGCATAAATACCGGGTTATTGCTGCCGCACTTTCGCAGTTCCTGCAGTATTCTGCCGGGCAGAGCGCCGATGTAGGTTCTTCGATGTCCGCGAATGTCAGCTTCATCTCTTATACCGCCCAGTGATATGCGAATGAACTTTCTTCCCATGGCCCGTGCTATTGATTTGCCAAGTGAGGTTTTTCCCACGCCGGGCGGGCCGACGAAACAGAGTATCGGGCTTTTGCCGGTCGGATTGAGCTTGCGGACAGCAAGAAATTCCAGGATTCGTTTCTTTACCTTTTGCAAATCGTAGTGGTCAGCGTTTAGTATGCGCTGGGCCTTGTTGATGTCAAGCTGGTCTTTGGTTTGAACCGACCAGGGCAGTTCGCAGACCCAATCCAGGTACGTTCGTATGACACTGTATTCGGGCGAAGCGGGAGGTATTTTGGATAATCTGTCCAGTTCCCGCAGGGCTTCTGCTTCGACCTTTTTGGGCATTTGGGCTTTTGTTATGTTTTTGCGAATTTGCTTCAACTCTTCGGTGGTACGGTCCTTCTGGCCGAGCTCGGACTGGATGGCCTTTAGCTGTTCCTGGAGGAAATATTCTCTTTGACTTTTGTCGACCGACTCTCTTACCCTGCCCTGAATTTTGTGGCTCAACTCCAGGACTTCGAGTTGACTTTCCAGGGCGAGCGATATTATCTCAAGGCGTTTGGCGGCATCGAGTTCCTCGAGCAGGTCCTGCTTTTGGCCGATTTTGAGGTTAAGATTAGCAGCTAAGAAATCGGCCAGGGCGGAAGGGCTTTCGATATTTTCCAGCAGGACGGAAGCTTCTTCAGGGACGTTGGGACTTAATTCGACAACGCGGTTGGCGGCATGGCGGACATTGACGATGAGGGCCTTGAGTTTTTTGGTCATTCTCTCCTTGACGTTGAGCACCTCGACGCGGGCCTTGAGGTATGGCTTGGTAGTTATCGGTTTTACGATTCTGAAACGAGATATTCCGTGGACTACAATGTGAATCGAGCCCTGCGGCATTCTTATGATTTTGAGCACTGAAGCGAGCGTCCCGACGGAATAGATGTCACTGAAATCGGGCATTTCGGTTTGAGGGTTGTGTTGTGCCAGAAGGCCAATAATGGATTTATTGGATTTGGTGTCGGCAAGGAGGTTCTTGCTTCTCTGGCGTCCTATGGCCAACGGCGTTATTGTGCCGGGGAAGGCGACGGCATTGCGAATGGGTAGAATGCCGATTACTTCGGGGACCTTGAGCTTGTGGTTGCTGTCCCATAACTGGGCGTGTTCGTTGTTGAGAAGATGCTCGATGTCCGTAGGCTCTTCGCCGGCGGCTTCAACGAGCCAGTTGGTATCGGAAAACAAGAAGTTTTTAATGCTGCTGGCCATTTTTTTACACCAATTCTTAACTGTTCAAATCAGAATATATACAAAGAAAAAATAAAATGCAAAGCTAAAAGCACTAAGAAAAGGATTTTCAGACCGAGACAATGGCAGAGGTGCGTCAAAGAAATGATAATCAGCCTCGAAATGAAGTCGAAAATCTTGATTTTGTGAGATAATTTTGACATTCTAATAGACATTAGGCTTAGCGGCACAGCTACGCGTTTAATATGGGAAATGTCAGATATGCAAAGGTTTTTTAGGGGTAATAAGTGCAGATTAAATCCGTTCCAAGATTCTTAAATTGCTCGCTGCTTTTAGAAAATAGTGATACGATATATCGAATTCCAGGCAGATAGGAGTATGTACTCCTGGCAACAGCTAATCAGGCTAAGCTTGGAACAATCGAATGGCATGGTTTGCATAACGTCGTGGGAGTAGATTCGCTCACAAGGCCCATGCTCTTTGCGTTCGAGCGGCACAGAGAGCAGGAGCAGTGGTTTCGCCAACGCTCTATGGCGGAGTCGGGGGCCTGAATGAGCCGCACACGTTTATAATGGATCCGGAGCACAGCGTTTATTCCAACTTTCTTCGCCCATGGCTCGAACAACTATGTCGAGAAATGGCTCGCGACGGATTCCGTGCGATTATCATTCTCACCGGCCACTACGGCGCGGCACAGCAAATAGTAGTTCGTGAGACTGCCGTGCGCATGAGTCGTGCTTTGGGCATACCCGTACTCGGCACACCCGAATATATACTTGCTATTGATGTGGACTACACCGGCGATCACGCAGCATGGGGTGAGACTTCCCTCATGATGCACCTTTATCCCGATACTGTTGACCTCTCGCTTCTTGGAGAACCTCCGCATAAAGGTGTTGGCGGACGTGACCCGAGAGAAGCCTCAGCCAAGGACGGAAAGCTTCTGGCCGATACAATCGTTTCGCGACTTGTAATACTCGCCCGGAAAATGCCCCACTGGGACAACAAGAAGCTCGACCGCTTTATCGATGCTGAGGCAACCCTTGTAGCCAGACAGCTCTCGGCACCAAGAGGCAAGGGCAACATCTGGGCTGCGTGGCGGAATATCGGCAGTGCGATGCGTGACTACGGAAAGCATCTTGCAGAAGAACGGTTCGAAGAAATCAAGGCCTCGGTTGCGAAATTGTAGGGAATATTTACAGGAGCTTGTCGAGTCCTTAATAGAAATTAAAGCTGATTGATTATTGTGTCTGTAAGCTTTACGGGAACAACCAGGCCGAGCGTGGGTGCTCGGCCTGTGTTTTTGCGTATTTGTTAGAGTGGTATTTCGGAGTATGAGGTCGGCTGGAATGTAAGTACCTGGTCGTTTGAGAAGCCGGCAGGTATTTGCACCGTATCCGGATGACTGAAAAAAATGTCGCTGTTACCATTCAGGTACATAGGTGTATCAGAATAATTGATTACTGAGCCTTCGATTGTTCCGCCTGCATTGCCGTAAAAGTTGATACCGTTTGCAGCAATCGCACCGCTTAGTGTGCCGAAGTTTCCGCCCATACTTACACTAAAGCCCGGAGCCATCAGGAAAGTACCTGTTTCGTTACGCAGTTGGTCGAACTGAGGTTCTGCCGGCAGTTCGGAGATGGGGGAACTGTTCACCGTGCCCTGGAAATTTATTTGATTTGTCGCCGAATTATCGTCCATGTCGCCATTACCTACAATAATACCGGTTATGCTGGTATTGCCGGCGAAATTAACCACATTCGGAGGCTCGATATAAATGATGCCTTTGAGTGTTACATTGTTGGAAAAAGTGGGGTTGGTGTTGGCTGGTATTCTTATGTTTTCAAAAGTGGTTTGCATTTGGTAGGTTGCGGGGTCGATGGTGTTAGTGACATATTGCTCAAAATAGGTGGGGTCCGGCACAGGGAATTCTATCTCAGGTACACCGGTAGAGACGTGATTGTCAATTGCCGCGTCGCCGGTCTCGCCGCCGATTGATGCCTGGCCTCCATCGATATAAACAATGTCGTCAGCATCACCAGCGTTGGAAATAGTGATATTGCCTTCAATTTCTCCACCGCCGGTGATAGAAAGTGCGGGGTTAGAATCGGTTTCGATGTAGATATTTGACTCATCGGCCTGATTTATACCTCCAAGTTCGATATTACCCTCTATGTTCAAAGGGCCCTTTGTTGCGATACCGTAATCGAAAATAGGGCTGCCAATCGCGTTGAATTTGAATTGTACGCTTATTGTCCGAGAGATTTGGCCATCGCTTCCTGTTACATTCATCTGTATCGTGTCATCGTCGGGCTGAGTTACAACAACTGTGAATGACTGGTTGGATTGTGAATCGAGTGATACTCCGGAAACAGTCAGTGTGCCTGCCGCGTCATCGTAATTAGTGGTGATGTTGGTTACACCAGCCCCTGCCAGGTTGCTGCTAAGAGTAGTTGCGACCACCTGGAGTCTGTCATCAGGTGAAACCGAGTTGGTGATGACCACGTCGGCCAGATGATGTCGCATAATGTCCAGGCCTGACTGGGCTGCGCATAGGGCTGAATTGACATTACGCTGGTTATCGGCCAGTTGGACATTGGTGCCGGTTATGGCAGCTATTGACATTGCCAGAGCAGAAAATACAGCTACAAAAATTGTTGACAAAATAAATGCGGCGGCGGAACGTTTCTGGTAAACCAATTTTTTTAAGAGCTTCATTTTTTTGTACCTCTTAGCAAAATTCTGGAATCAAACAGAATCTTACTACTTCTATGTTCTAATTAAAGTATAAGAAGTTATTGGCACCTGGGCAAAACGGCCGAGACAACAAAGTAAAGTTAATGTTTTGTATGTCCGGAAAGAAAGGCTTTGCTGTAAAGAATGTGCGGCGTTTTGCAGCGCAGTAATATTTCAGGTGCGGCGGTTTGTTAATCAGGCAAATCTTAATAAGTAACTTCGGTGTAGGAGGTGGGTTGAAAGGCAAGGGCGAGGTTGGTAGAGAAGCCGCTTGGTACGTTGACGCTGGCGCTGCGGTCGAAACGTATTGTGTTGTTGCCCCCAAGAGTCATTGTTTGGTCTTCTGAGTAGTTCAGTATTGAATTTGTGATTGTACCACCGGCATTGCCGGAGAAATTTATTCCGTTGCCGGCTATCGCACCGTTCATGGTATTAAAATTGCCGCTGAAATTAAGCTCAAAGCCCGGCGCCATAATGAATGTACCTGTCAGTTCCCTCAAGCCGTCATAGGCGGGGTCGGAAGGCAATAGTGAAACCGACTGGGTGCTTAAATTGCCTGTAAAGGTGAACTGGTCCGAACCGTTTGGTGATTCGTAATCGCCGTTGCCTACGACAACGCCGATTATTACCGTGTTTCCACTAAACAGAACCTGATTTGGGGATTCTACAAATATTACACCCAATAATATTATGTTGCCTGAAAAATTGGGATTCGTATTTGCAATTACTCTGATGTTCTGGAAAGTAAGGTCTCCACTGGTAGTGGTGGTGGAGTCTACGATGTTTACAGCGTACGGCTCGAAGAGAATCGGAAATGGAACTGGAAATTCTATAGTATCTACGCCAGCAGAGACGTGATTGTCGATAGCAGCCTGTCCACTTTCACCGCCGATTTCGGAGTTGTTAGAGAGGTCTGCATAACCAAGAGAATTGGCGATACCGACGTCGCCGGCGATTTCGGCATTTCCGGTCATCGTCAGAGCCTGGCTGTAGTTGTCGCTTTCTATATAAATGTCAGCTTCGCTGGGGTCGTTGAGACCTTCGATACTGGCATTACCGCCGATACTTAAAGGGCTCCGACTTGCCACACCGTAATCAAAAACGCCGCTGGCTATCGGTGTGAAATCGAAACTTGTGGTAATTTGCCTGCTGAACTGACCGTTTATGCCGATTACGTTCATCTGGATGGTATCAGTTGTGGGCCCAGTGATGGTTGCGCTAAATGTCTGATTCGAGCCGGCGTCCAGAGAGACGCTGGCGATGTTTATGGTGGCGGTTGAAGCGTCGTAAGTAGCGGTGACATTTGTTATTCCAGCGTTTGTCAGATTATTCTGGAGGTCCATAGCAACGGCCTGGAGTCTGTTTGTGGCCGAGCCGGCGATGCTTATATTGGCCAGGTGATGGCGTGTAATTTCCAGGCCTGACTGGGCGCTTTCAAGGGCGCGGTTGACCTTCCGGTGGTTGTCGGCAATCTGTACATTCGCTCCGGAAAGTTGTGCCATGCTCACAGCCAGGGCCGAGAATACAAGCACAAATATCATAGACAGGATAAGGGCAGCACCTGTACGCTTTCTATAGGCTGATTTTCTTAGAAGCTTCATCTTCGCGCCTCAGCGGGCAAAATATCACGATTCAGACAGACTTTTAGAACTCTATATCAAAGTATAAGAAATGACTTCATCAGGGCAAAACGGTCGGTTGAAATAACGTCAAAAATATTGCCGGTTTTATTGTCCGATAAGAACGGCTGTATTGCGTTGGGCATTTCTGTGGTCTTGTCAGGGAGCAATAGCTTGATGCGGTATTTTTGGCAGGGGTAAGCTAATATGTTACTTCGGCGTATGTGCCTGGCTGGAACTCAAGGATCAGGTTAGTAGAGAAACCGCTCGGGATGCTGGCGCTGCTGCTGCGGTCGAGAATTATTGTGTTATTGCCCCCAAGAGTCACGGCCTGGTCTTCTGAGTAGTTTAGTAGTGCGTTTGTGAATGTGCCGCCGGCACTGCCGGAGAAAGTTATGCCGTTTCCGGCTATTGCGCCGTTTATAGTATCAAAATTACCCCCGAAATTAAGTTCAAAACCAGGGGCCAGAATGAATGTTCCGGTCATGTCCCTTATGCCATCGAAAATGGGGTCGGAGGGCAATTGTGAAACGGGTAGAGTGTCCACACTGGCTGTAAAGGTGATACTGTCGGTGCCATTGGGTGAGTCCATGTCACCATTGGTAACGATAACGCCGGTTACCGTGGCGTTTCCGCTGAACACGACCTGATTCGGAGTTTCGATAAATATCACGCCGTTAACTACTATGCTGCCTGAAAAATTAGGATTGGCGTTTGCCAGTATTCTGATATTCTCGAAAGTGTCATTTCCAGTAGTATCGGTAGACGCATCTATTATGTTTGTGGCGTACGACTCAAAGATACTGGTGTCGGGAGTTGGGAACTCGATAGCACCGGCGCCAACAGTTACATGATTGTCGATAGCATCCTGCCCGCTTTCATCGCCGATTGTGGCGCCAGTATCGACACTTGCAGTACCAAGAGGATTGGCAATACTGACATCGCCGGCGATTTCGGCGTTGCCGGTCATCGTTAGGGCTTGAGTATCGTTGTTGCTTTCTATGTAAACCTCGGCTTCGCCCGAGCCATTAAAGCCTGTGATACTGGCACCGGTGCCAAGGCTTAAAGGCCCTCTTGTCGCTACTGCGTGGCCAAAGACGCGGCTGGCAACCGGTGTGAAATCGAAATTCACTGTGATTTGCCGACTGAACTGGCCGCTGGTTCCGGTTACATTCATCTGGATGGTATCGGTTGTGGGCCCAGTGATAGTTACACTAAAGGTCTGGCCGGATTGGGAGTCCAGAGAAACACTGGCGATGTTTACAGTGGTAGTCGAAGAGTCGTACGAAGCAGTGATGTTTGTTATTCCAGCGTTTGTCAGATTAGTCTGTAGGTCTGTGGCAATAGCCTGGAGCCGGTTTGTTGCTGAGCTGGAGATGCTTACATCGGCCAGATGATGGCGTATAATTTCCAGGCCGGACTGAGCACTTTCGAGGGCGCGGTTGAGATGTTGGTAATTGTGGGCAATCTGCACATTCGCGTTGGACAATCCTGCCATGCTGACGGCTATGGCAGAAAATACAAGTATGAATATCATAGATACGATAAGCGCCACACCACGGCGTGTTCGGCTGTGATTTTTTGTTCGCATTCTCATCTTCCCCTCCTTGCCTCCTGGCCTTTGTGAGAAACTAAATATAATAAATGAGCATGTTGAGAGTTAGCCCTAAAAGAACCAATTAAAGTATAAGAAATATCGAAATCGGGTGCATAATATTTGAGCGATAAAACATAAAAATAAAAACAATTTTCAGAAGGGGCGATAAAATCAGTCGTCAAGGAACCAATGTCAAATTATGAGGTATTTTCCTGTTCGGCAAAATAAGAACTTCTTGCGAATGGTGATGAAATAACCCAGGAAAAACCGGAGTCGAGAGCTTTTTGCTTCCAGAAGTCGAATTTATCGGGGCCGATGTATTCGGCAACTTCGACCGAATCCTTTGAGGGTTTTAAGTATTGGCCGATGGTGATTCTGTCACAGCCAACATTACGTAAATCGGCCAGGACCTGCTGGACCTCGGTGTCGGTTTCACCCAGGCCGAGCATAATAGAGGATTTGGTCTGTGTGTTTTCGTAACTTTGTTTTGCCAATTTGAGTAGGTTCAGGGACTGCTGATAGTCGGCGCCGGCCCTGGCAGTCGGGTACAGAGACGGGACAGTCTCGAGATTATGTCCGAATACAAAGGGCAGTGACTCTGCGAGGATTTCAATGGCGAGGGTCTGGCAGTTGCGAAAATCAGGCGTAAGTATTTCAAATTTAATATCGGGACAGGTTCGTCTTGCCTCGTTAAGGCAGTTGCGAAAATGGCCGGCACCTGCATCAGGTAAATCATCACGGTCAACGCTGGTAATTACCAGGTATTTCAATCCGAGCTGCTTTGCCATTTGAGCTACTCGCGCAGGTTCTGTTGGGTCGGGTGGTGCGGGTTTGCCTTTGGGCACGGAGCAGAATTTGCAGTTTCGGGTGCAGATATTTCCCAGAATCAGGACGGTGGCGGTGCCTCTGTCCCAGCATTGGCCCCGATTCGGACAGTTGGCGCTGGTGCATATTGTCTCCAGGCCAAGTGACTCCAATACCTTGTGGGTATGGTTATAGACCTGTCCGGCCGGCAGCGGCCTTCGCAGCCATGGTGGTAATTTACCGGCATATTTCATGTTCGAGAAGTTCTCCGCTCGAAAAATGGTTTGTAAGCAATTCGGTTAAAGTTTTCTTTACCTCGTTCATAGGGTAATCGGTGCCGGTTTCTTTCTGCAGTGACGTCATCTCTATATCGTCCAGGCCGCAGGGGATTATATAATCGAAGATGCCAAGGTCGTTTTTGATATTTATCGCCATTCCGTGGTACGTTATGTGTTTTGATACGCGCACGCCAATAGAAGCAATTTTTTTTTCACCGACCCACAGGCCCGGCAGACCCTTCTTAGTTTGACTGGTAAGGCCGAACCGCTGCAGAAGTTGCGCTCCTATCGCTTCGAGTTCTCTGATATATTCGCCGATACCCAGGGCAAGTTCGCCCAGATTCATAATCGGATAAAAAACCAATTGGCCGGGATTGTGCGCAGTTGTTCCGCCGCCTCTGCGGATATCAACAACGTCGATTTGCTTCTGTGCCAGAACTTTTCTTTCGGCCAGCAGTTTATTGGCGCTTTGGCGGGCACCGAGCGTAATTACAGGCCGATGTTCGGTAATAATAACGGTGTTCGGTATCCTGGATGCTAACCTTTGCTCTCGCAGGCTATGCTGCAAATCCAGAACCTTTCGGTAGTCACAAAGCCCGCAATCGCAGATTCGCAAAGGCAGATTCGGTGTTTTTTCAGTTGCCGGTTTCATAAATTTAATTTTAACGATTAAGGTGGTCTGAAAGAAGAAAAAAGTTGACAAGGACAAAACACTGTCGGATTATGCTCATTTGGCGATGGTTGTGTGGGCTGCGTCGAAGAATCTTACACCGCCGGTCTCCAATTGCAGTACCAGGCCTTTTTGCGGGTCTATTCTGATGCAATTGCCGGTAAATTTCTTTCCATTAAAGACAACAGTTACGTGGTGGCCTAACTGTATGCTGAGTTTGCGCCAGCGGTTGGTTACTTTTCTGGTGCTGGTCCGGGCCACTTCAAGCCAGTGGTCTATTGAGGTCAGCAATCTTTTTGCCAGAGAAATCCTGTCACAGGTTGCTTTGCTCTCGATGTCGATGCTTGTTGCTATTTTGCGCAATTCAGCGGGAAACGACTTTCCGGTCTGGTGACAGTTAATTCCTATGCCAAGAATATAAGATGTGGTTCGGTTATTTGTTTTTGATTCGAGCAGGATGCCGGCGATTTTTTTTCCGTTCAGGATTATATCGTTCGGCCATTTGATTTTAGCGTTACTTGCTACGGTTTCGGCAACGGCAACGGCACAGGCCAATGAAAGCAGTTCGGGATTGAGTTTGCACCTTGTTAAAAGGACCGAACACAGCAGGCTGTCGGCCGGGATGCTGAACCATTTATTGTCGGCTCTGCCTCGACCTTCGGTCTGATGTTCGGCGAAGATTGCCAGGCCATCATTTTTTTTGTTCTTTGCGTATTCGGCGGCAACGTCGTTTGTGCTTGAGGTGCTGTTATAAACCAGGACTTTTTTGCCGATACGTCTGGTTTTCAGATTCGCAGTTATTTTGTCCGGGTCAAGGAGGTCTGTCTTTGGCATAACTTTAGTTACCTGTCCAATCCTATGTCGGCCGCAGGGGCCGAATGTGTAATAGCGCCTATGGCAATTCTGTCTACGCCACACTGGGCAATCGCGGAAACATTATGTAAGGTTATATTTCCTGATGCCTCGAGCAGCGGGCCTTTGTTTTTGCCGCACATATGGTTTCGCATATCCACGGCGTGTTTTAACTGCCACTGGCCCATATTGTCCAGCAGTATAATGTCGATACCGGGAATACTCAGGACGTGATTCAACTGGTCGTCTACGTGGTCGACTTCGACGGCGACGAACTTAACGCCTTCTACCTTTTGGGCCTCTGTAATTATTTTTGCGAGTTTGGGATAAAAGTTTCTGCCCAACTGGGCCAGGTGGTTGTCTTTAATCAGGATGCCGTCATAAAGTCCGATACGATGGTTGTGACCTCCGCCGCAGCGCACGGCGTACTTTTCGGCGAGTCGCCAGCCGGGAGTGGTTTTTCTGGTATCGTAGATTTTGGCTTTGGTGCCCTGGATGGCACGGACGAATTTGTTTGTTGTGGTTGCTATCCCACTGAGTCTTTGCAGGAAATTGAGGACAACACGCTCGGCGCTGAGGATAGAGCGCAAAGGCCCTTCGATTACGGCGATTTTGCGGCTGACGTGGGCATGCTCACCATCGTTTATAAGTACTTTTAATTTTAACCTTTTGTCATAGCATCCAAGTATCTCTTTTACGATGTCGGTTCCGCATACAATTATCTCCTCACGCGAAACGATATTTGCTTTTGCAATGTCTTTTTCTTTGCAGAAAAGGCGGCTGGTGACATCGCCACGACCGAGGTCTTCTTCAATCGCTATTTTGATTAGTGGGAGCACTTTTTTGACATTCAATTTTTTCATTTTCTTCTCTTTTTCTTTCTTGCTTTGTCCTTTTTTGCTCTGCTTGTAATAATTAGCTCAGGCAGGTCCTTCAATTCACGAATCTGGTCGCGCAGGAAAGCGGCCCGTTCGAAGTCAAGTGCATCGGCTGCGTCGAGCATTTCTTTCTCAATCAGGGTGACGAGTTCGGCCCTTTCGTATTCTGATTCTTCAAAGCGCAGCGCCCGGCGGGCGGTGTCCCTTGCTTTTATCTGCTCGGTGAGACTATTTCTGATTTCCTTTCTTATGGTTTCCGGCGTAATATTGTGGTCTTTATTATATTTTAACTGAATTTTACGGCGTCTGGCGGTTTCGTCAATAGCTTTCTTCATCGCTTCGGTGACCCGGTCGGCATACAGGAAGACGGTAGCATCGACGTTTCGGGCGGTCCTGCCGATGGTTTGTATCAGCGAGGTCTCGGTTCTGAGGAAACCTGCCTTATCGGCGTCGAGGATGGCTACGGCTGAAACCTCCGGTAAATCAAGGCCTTCCCGCAGCAGGTTAATGCCAACAAGGACGTCAAAATCGCCTTTACGCAGGCCTACCAGTATCGCAACCCTTTCGAGCGTTTCAATTTCACTGTGCAGGTAACGACATTTGAAGCCTTTTGCGCTGATGTAGGATGACAGGTCTTCTGCCATTCTTTTAGTCAGGGTTGTCACGAGTGTCCGCTGATTTTTTTTTACTCGTTTTTCAATTTCGCCAAGCAAATGCTCCACCTGGTTTTTGGCAGGTCGTACGAAAATTTCCGGGTCTATCAGGCCGGTAGGTCTTATGATTTGCTCGACAACTTCGTTGTTACACTGTTCCAACTCGAAGGGGCCGGGCGTAGCAGAGACGAAAACAGCATTGGCCCAGTTTTCGCGGAACTCCTCGAAGCACAGGGGCCTGTTGTCCAGGGCGCTGGGCAATCTAAAGCCATGCTCAACCAAAACATTTTTTCTGCTTCTGTCACTTGCCCACATTGCGCGCAACTGCGGAATCGTGACGTGGGATTCGTCGATGAATAAAAGGAAATCTTGGGGGAAATAGTCAATAAGCGTGTAAGGTCTGGAACCTGGTTTTAAGCCTGCCAGGTGTCTGGCGTAGTTCTCGATTCCACTGCAATAACCAACCTCCTGCATCATTTCGATATCGTACATTGTTCTTGCCCCAAGGCGCTGGGCTTCGAGGAGCTTGCCCTCCTGCCGGAATTCGGCAAGTCGCTGTTTTAGCTCGGCCTTGATACTTTCCACGGCGGATGTGATTCTGTCAGCGGGCATTATGTAGTGCTGAGCGGGATATATAAAAACCTGGGTTTCGACGGCAAGGGTTTCTGCGGATGTCGGATTTATATAGCTTATCTTTTCTACCTGGTCGTCGAAAAACTCGAAACGGACCGCAAACGATTCATAGGAAGGGTGCAATTCCACGACGTCGCCGCGGACCCTGAACGTGCCCCTGGTAAAATCGAAATCGTTTCTTGTGTACTGGATGTCGGCGAACCTTCCCAATAGGTCGTTTCTGTCGATGCAATCACCGGTACGGACTGCAACTACGCTGGCCTTGTAATCTTCGGGTGAGCCTAAACCGAAAATACAGGAGACCGAAGCTACGATGATGACGTCGTTTCTTGTTGAAAGGCTGGTGGTGGTGCTCAGGCGAAGCCGGTCGAGGTCGGCGTTTTTGGAGGCGTCTTTTTCAATGTATATGTCCCTTGCGGGGATATAGGCTTCCGGCTGGTAGTAATCATAGTAGCTGACAAAATATTCGACGGCATTTTCGGGGAACAGTCCCTTGAATTCCTCATAGAGTTGGGCGGCGAGAGTTTTGTTGTGGGAAACGATAAGGGCGGGCCGATTAAATTGAGCTATGACGTTTGCCATAGTAAATGTTTTGCCGGAGCCGGTAACGCCCATAAGGGTCTGATACTGTTTGTTTTGACGCAGACCCTCCACGAGCTCGGCGATGGCCTGGGGCTGGTCGCCGGCGGGTTTGAATTTTGCATTTATTTCGAAGTTTTCCATTTGTTTTCTGCCACGAAGAGGCGAAACCGCTAAGATTATAAAATAATACCTCTGATACCATTCTAAGCCCAGGGGCGGTAAAACTCAAGAGAAACACTACGGCCTTGACAGTGCCGAGATAAGTTGCGAAAATCAGTGTGTTTATGAATACTTTTAAGATTAAGGTTTTGTTCAAGTTGTGTTGAGGACCCGGGTTGATGGGACAACAGGTTGACTTCGATATAATTGTGATAGGCGGCGGAATTGTCGGGCTGGCTTCTGCATACAAGATTGTACAGCATCACAAGGGAATCAGTGTTGCGGTGCTGGAAAAGGAAGAGCAGTTAGCCTGGCATCAGACCAGCCATAATTCCGGCGTCATTCATTCGGGGCTGTATTATAAGCCGGGCTCTGCCAAGGCCAGTACCTGTGCCGCTGGGCGTAAAGAACTGATTGCTTTTGCCAAAGAACATAATATCGCCTTCGAGATAGGCGGTAAAATTATTGTAGCTACTGAAGAAAAAGAGTTGCCTGCCCTGGACCGGATTTTCCGTAATGGTGTTGCAAATGAAATCGAAGGTATTGAAAAAATCGGGCCTGAACAGATCAAAGAGATTGAGCCTTTTTGTAGTGGTATCGCAGGAATACATGTACCCTGCACAGGAATAATTGATTTTGTCCAGGTTGCCAAGACGCTGGGTCGGTTGGTAGAGGAAAAATCAGAGAACAATAAGGTTCTATTGTCCCATGAGGCTGTGGGTTTCCAAAAGCATGACAAAGTGACAGAAGTCGTTACAAATAAGGGCACTTATACGGCCAGATATATTATCAACTGCGGCGGACTTCAATGTGACAGGATAGCAAAAGCTGACG
>SDBV01004714.1_pt1 | contig 19454 bp, 18 predicted proteins | sample 2277081 | NCBI WGS metagenome assembly SDBV01 (sample SAMN10402039, study PRJNA504765) | marine sediment metagenome | isolation source: marine sediment core GS10_PC15, 223 cmbsf | place: Arctic Ocean: Southern Knipovich Ridge | collected 2010
CTATAATAATGATAGTACAAATTAGGTGTGATGGGCTTATGAATAAGAAAAAGATCTTACATTTATTGGCAGTCTCCGTGTTTTTTACTCTGGCAGGTTGTGGTGAGCCCATAAAGGCCCCGGCAAGCGAACCTTTATGCAGACTGGGGCTGGAAAAATCCCAGGCGATGCAGATCGCAGAACGCACTCTTGGCGAAATGGGTTTTAAGATAGAAAAAGCAGACGCCGAAGCCGCCCTTATAAGGACCAGGCCATTGCCGGGTGCGCAAGTCTTTGAGTTTTGGCGCAAAGATAATGCCTCGGCATTTGCTGCATCGGAAGCGAATATTCAAACGATTCGCAGGATCGTCGAAATCAAATTTACCGAACGCGGCGAGCAATTATGCCTTCAGTGCAGCGTGGAAACGCAGAGGCTTTCATTGCCTGAGCGTCGAGTCAACAGTACCTCTGATGCCTATATCATGTTTTCCGAAAGCGATTCGGTGCTGCAGAAGCTGGAATTGAGCGACGAGCAACGAAAGGGCATGGCGTGGATAAGCCTTGGAAGAGACAGCCAGCTTGAAGAGAGGATATTGGGGCGGATACGGAAGAATTTGGACTAAAGGACAAGAACAGCTATGAGAATATTGGTTTGCGGCGGCGCAGGGTATATAGGAAGTAACATGACCGCGATACTGGCTCGACATGGATACGAGCCGGTGGTTTTTGATAATTTCAGCAGAGGACATAAGGGTAGCGTTCAAGCCGCTGAACTCATCGAAGGCGACTTGAGTGATTATGATTTGCTGGTTCGAGTATTGAAAAAATACAAGATAGAAGCGGTTATGCATTTTGCGGCGCTGATCGAAGTTGGCGAATCGGTTAAAGAGCCGCTGAGATTTTATCACAACAATGTTTGCAATACTCGCAATCTGCTTGCTGCGATGGAGACTGTGGGGGTTGAGAAATTTGTTTTCAGCAGCACTGCGGCAATATACGGTATGCCTGAAACTATCCCGATAGCAGAAGAGTGTCCTGCCAGGCCGATCAATCCTTATGGCGAAAGTAAATGGGCGGTCGAGCGGATGTGTCACTATCAAAGTCAAACCGGCAGGCTTCGTTATACGGCTCTTAGATATTTTAATGCCTGTGGGGCGGGTAATGACAGTAGTCTCGGGGAGGACCATCGGCCTGAGTCGCATTTGATTCCGCTTGTTATTCAGGCGGCGATGGGCAAACGTGATGATATCAAGATTTTCGGCACGGATTATGATACGCCGGACGGGACATGTATTCGGGATTATATACATATCGAGGATTTGTGCGAGGCGCACCTGTTGGCTTTGGAACATATGGATCATACCAGTGAACTTGTTTACAATCTTGGCAATGGTGCTGGCTATTCGGTGCGGGAAGTTATCGAAACGGTGAAAAAAGTTTCGGGTAGGGATTTTAAGGTAGTAGAAACCAGCAGGAGAGATGGCGATGCGCCTGTGCTGACTGCTGATGCTACAAAGGCGAAAAAAGAACTGGGCTGGGAGCCGAAATTTCCAAAGCTCGAAGATATAGTTGCCACGGCGTGGGAGTGGCACAATAAATTTCCCGATGGGTATCCGGACTGAAAAGATGAGTGATCGCTATATCGGCATCGACCTCGGGGGGACCAATATCAAAATTGGCTGTTTTGATAGTGATTTGAATTTAATCGACAAAACATCCATACCAGCTAAAGTAGATTTAGGCCCTGAGGCGATTGTAGAAAATATCGGCATGGTGGTGGAGGAATTACTTGCCCAGGCTGGGAAATCCTTAAGTGATGTTAGCGGGGTTGGCTTGGGTGCGCCCGGGCCGGTGGATCTGGAAAAGGGCGTTATTAAATTTGCACCTAATCTGCCGGGCTTTAAAGATGTGCCGCTTAAGAAGATGGTTAGCGACAGACTCGGCAGGAATGTTGTATTTGAAAATGATGCCAACGCTGCCTGCTGGGGTGAATATGTTAAAGGAGCGGGTAGGGGTGCCGGCGATATGGCGTTTTTTACGCTGGGAACCGGTATCGGCGGGGGAATTATAAACGGCGGTAAATTGGTGCATGGCTTTGGTGATAACGCCGGCGAACTTGGGCATATTATTATTTATCCAGATGGGCGTTTGTGCGGCTGTGGGCAGCGGGGATGTGTTGAGGCGTATGCTTCGGCGAATTCCACGGCTAAAAGGGCAGAAGAAGCTATAAATGCTGATAAGGGTAGGGATTCGAGCTTAAAGCTGCTGTTGGAAAAGAACGGCAAATTGACCAGCAGAGATATTTACAGCCAGGCCGCGGCGGGTGATGAATTGGCGGTGGAAATTGCCGATGGGACAGCTAAGGCGCTTGGATTAGTGTGCGTTAATGTATTACACACTACGGAGCCTGGGCGGATGGTTTTTGCAGGGGGAATGATCGCTGCGGGTGATTTTTTGTTGGGGCGTATCAGGTATTTTTTTGGTGAATATATCTGGCCGAGGAAGCAGGAGGCTGTGGAAATATGCTTTGCCAGTTTGGGTGAGGATGCGGGGATAATCGGGGCGGCGGCGTTAGCAGTTGAGGCTGAGAAGGCACACTAATCCAAGGGCTTTTTGATTTTTTGATTCCTCCTTCGCCAAGGCTTCGGCGGATCTTCGATTTTGGGGTTTTTTGGGTTTTTTGGGAATTATTTTTGGGGGGCTTTGTTCCTTTTCGGGCAGTTAGGGGGGTTTTGGTTGACACCAAACGCGCAAGTGTTAAGATGGGTAATGCAAAAAGCGTGCAAAAGTGTGGTAAAGCTGGGCACTTTTGCGCACTTTTTGGTACAAAAGCGCGCACTTTTGTGCACTTTTTGCGCACTTTGGATTTGAAACTTGCGCGTATGGTTCGATTTTGCAGTGCTTCGGCTTGAGCGGTTCTTTAGCTCAATTACTGCGTTACACAGGTATCTTAGATACGTAAATAGCGCCGTCTTACAGACGGCGGAAAAATACGAAATCAAATTCCTCGCTCAAAAGAGGGAGGAGAAAAGTTAAAAGTAAAAAGGAAAGAATTCAGGAGACAGACGGCGGAATACGGAGAACATGGATTATTCTCTGTTGAAATCCTAAGCACTAAACCCTAAATCCTAAACAAATTCGAATCACCAAAATACAAAATTCAAAACTCGGGCGGTGGAAAAACTTTTTTTGGCCTGGGAGAGCTTTTTAATTGATTACTGATAATTGATAATTGATTATTGGTTGGAATCGCTTCGCGATATTCAAGAAAGTAGAGCATGGAATTTTTCCTGTTTTATATGGGCGGAACTACGACTTGAGGATTTATCATGCTTGACAAATATTAACTTCCGAAAAAATAGGACATCCACCATTACACATTTTAAATTCCAGGCAAGCCAAACAAGTCGCATCGTGTTTTCTATTGCGCATAGTATTGAAAAGTTTACTATTCTGCCAAGTATCTAAAATGTTGTCGGCATTTATCCGGATACCTTCGTATCCATCCGTCATAAAAGAACAAGGATACATTTTGAGTTCTTCTGAAATGTACATAGAAAATCGTCCTGAATCACAGAAATCGTAAAATATAGAATCAGTCTTAGTAAACTTAGCAAGTCCAGAAACAAGACAGCTATCAAATCCCACGTTGAATTTGTGTTTATGACTAACGGCTAAGTTGAAAAAATACTTTGTATCTTTATTGTTATGAAGGAGTAATTTGTAATCTTTGTATTTACCTACTGGTTTGTAATTCAAAAAAATAATTGCATTTATTTTCTCTAAAAATGGAAGAGGTGATTCTAACCAGTCAATCGCATTTTTAATACTATTAGAAGACAAGACAAAATGAATATTCACTTTAATCTTGTGTTTCATCAGTGCCTTAATAGCATTAGTCATTTCTTTGTAGGGTTCATATGCACTAACAGCAACAGCACCGCAATACTTTGCTGAAGCTTCTAATATATTACTGTCTAGACCCCTGCCATTGGTTGTATAAGATGGGACGATGCCATATTTTTCTCTTGTAACACGAAGTATTTCACTAAAATCGGGATGCTGATTAGGATTGCCTCCCCCTAATGCAACTTGTAGAACATTCATTTTTTGGGCCTGAGCCATAATCTTTTCATAGTTACTCAGGCTCATATGCTTGCCAAATTTGTTTGAATTTTTGTAACAGATAGAACATTCTCGGTTACACCAATTTGTAATCGATATATCCATCAGTTCGGGACCGGTGGATGACCAAAATGGTTCTGGAAATCCTTTTCTTTCTACACGAGCAAAAAAACCTGTATTCCGGTTAAAAAAGGTTAAATAATGTTCTCGTGGATGTTTGTGAATTACATATTGTAGATTGTTTTTGCTTACCATGAACATTCAGTTGCATCAAAATAAATATCATCATTGTCAATTAAGATATTGTCACAGCAAAAGAAACTCAGGAACTTTGGTTCTTCACTGTTAAAGCTCCCGTAATAAATCTTTTTGTTAGATTTTTTAGCTTCAAGTATTTTAGCATATGTTTCTTTTGAAAAGTTTTCTCGAGCAAAGGCTTCAAAGTTTTTATGCGCCGCGTAATCATTATCTTTACAAAAGTCTTCTGCATCAGTTATTGCATGAAACTTTTCATAGATTGCGTCTTGAATATCATTCCAAAGAGGCGACTCTTTTTTAAAACCTAAAAATTTTGCAAAGTCATCTTTTGCTAATTCTTTAGGTAAAATTATTATGAAATTCGTAGATGAACTATTGGTTACAAATCCTGCTCTGATTTTCATTGCGCTCTCCAGAATTTAAAATTCTATTTATGGAATTGACAATCTCGTCAGAAAACTCGATTAATTGAGCTGTACTATAGTCTCCTTCAGAGCCAAGATCACCAAACAATAAAATGTCATTTGAAGTCATCTTGTTACGGATATTTTCTAAAGTGCTCTTATCAAAACCATACGTTTTTGCAAGAAAAACGTCAAAACTTTGGTATTCTGCTTTATAAAAATATTCGTATTCCTCTTTGAGATTTACCGTATTTCCCATTAAGCAATCGAACATTCTGTTTGCGAAATCTTCTGCCCAACTTCCCCGCTCAACCTTAGATGCACTAACAAAGTCATTTCTCATGTAATCTTTATGGCAGATAAGCAAATATTTACTTCCAAGACAAATCAACATATTATATTTCCAAGCGTGGGATATTTGACATTTTTTTGTTAATAAAAGCCTTTTGTGCTTCTGTAAACATTTTTTCATCTAATTCACGCAATTTGCTAAAGACGGTAATATGAAGAACAAATGACTTTCCATTGTACTCATCTTTAGATAGTTTCATGAGCCTGTCTACGATTTGACATGCGATTTCTTTAAGCTTTGGAATGTTGCACTCTTTTTCCTTCAAACAAGTAAGTTTTCTTAGTACATGCAAAGCAATATTTAAGTTGTTACTTTGAGAATTAGCAGTCAACTGCTTGATGGCCTTATCAGGAAACTTATCCATAAACTCATCATAAACATCCAATGCAGGACTATGGTAATTGCGACTTGTTATGTCGAATAAAAAGATTAAAAATTCAAACAAACAAACTCTTTCATCTTCAGAAGAATCAATTCGTGTTAATATTTCGTTAAACCTATTAGCCAATTTGTCAATTTTCCACCTAAAATGCATGGCAGATGACGGAGAATAATTCTGAAATACAGGATTAACAAGCTCAAAATATTGCTCAGCATTCAATTGTCTTAAAATGTCAAACAGTGCTTGAATATTTAATTTACAAAACTGGTTTATGTTGCGCCTATGAAATAAATACCAAATTATTTCAGATGAATTGTCAATATTTGCCAGGAAACATTGTTTAACATATCCAATATCATCATCCGAAATATATTGGTCGTTAATTGCAAAGATAGATTCCAATCGTACATTTTCGTACCACATATGTGTTTTAAATCTAGTTTCTATCTCCTCGATACCATTTTGCTTAGCAATTTGAATAATAAATCTACCAACTCCTTCCGCGATTATATTTGGCCTGTAGATTGTTCTGGTTTTACCATTTACCCCATGTTCATCCGCATGTATAAATGAGTTCGTAAAGTCAGTGAACTTATTCCTGTCATTTAGCCAAACCTTATCGAGTAAATAACTTGCAATCAGATAATCTCTAAACTCGTCAAAGGTAAAGTTTATAACTTCCGAATAAGTATTTGCTGATACGGAATTCTTGACTACGTCTTTTCGGAGAATCATATCCTCTTGAATAAGTCGATCAATACTATCATGGTGAACTGTGTTAAGATTTCCAATAGAGATATTGCCATAGCTCTGGTTATTAACCATATATTCAACAATACTATTCAACGCTTGAAAGTATTGGCTTTTGTGTCCCACAGGCAATCCTGTACCTTGTCGATCTATCTGAACAATACTTTCCATTTTCTTATCTAAATACTTTTTGAACAACTCAACTTTGTATATATGGTCGATAGGCCCAATATCTATAGCTGTGTTAGCATGTGAATCACCATAAGTTTCACAGTAAAGTCTAAGCACAAGAGGATTGGCTGTTAGTACGTAATATGCGTTGCCGTAGAATTGGGCAGAAAGATTGAAAAAATGCTTGTATTTTTCCAACAATATCTCTTTATCATGCTCACGCATTTCCAGATTTTCAATTGAAATGAGAACATCCCCAAATTCAACTTTTAGATTGTCAAATCTATACGCTATATATTCGCTCCTACACGTTAATATGATTTTTATGAAGTCATACGTGAGAATTTCAGAGATAAATTCTTGCAGTTTTAATGAGAACTTAGCTATATCACTTACTTCATTTAGGCCGTCTATGATAATAGTAAAAGGATGTCCCTTGTTCTTGCAATGTTGTTTTAAGGCATCAAAACCATCAGCCGGTTGAACTAAAGAAATCGGCAGTGATGTTCTTAGAAAATAATTAGTTATATTGTCCAAATCATACTCAAAATTTTTAGCACTAAAAAATATTGCAGGAATTTTCCTTTTAAATATTACGTTTTCCATAAGATCACAGACAAAATTTGTCTTGCCTCTTCCTGCTCTTGATGTAATAAGAATAACTTTACTTTTTAGCGCATTAATGTGCTGTTGGATTTTAGACAAATTATGCTCATTAGCGTAAACTGCATTCTGAACTAAAGGCCAATATTTACGAGCACTTCTAATATTATCTGGCGTAATGATGTCGCCTAAACTTTCCCATTTCGTGTCCTTGATATTTTCTAAGTAGTCAATTTTGTTAGTTAAAATAGTTTCAAGTTGATTGCATTTATCCTCAAGAGCATGCAAGGCCAATTCTTCAGATAACTCTTTCGGCAGAGTAATGGAGAACAACCCAAGACCAGTTTTTTCTAAAAAAGTATTTAAAAAGCTAAAATTTAGTCTCTGTACGTTCCAAAGTAATTTTTTCCAAAAAATTGAGGGGGCAACGAAAAAACGACATATCTCTTTTGCCTTGTAATTATCAACGAATATTTCCGGAATGTATTTTGCTGATTTTTTATGTTTCTCAATTTGCTTCGTGTTAAAACGAAATAAATGTTTTTCTAAGGCTCCATGTGAGATGAACGTGTTTCCATAAACGCGTCCAATTAGATTGTTTTTATATATTCTTTCATCTTCCAAGGAAACATTGTACAATTTTTGAGACAACTTGCTTAAATACTTTTCCGCTTCCGATTGGCTGAGGCTATAAAACCCTTGAGGCTCTGGGACATTTTCTCTTATATAATTAAACCTTTCAATCAATGCATTTAGCCATAACAGTTGTGAAGGTAATTTTGCATCGTATATATGCTGTTTTAATTCGGCGATAGACATATCATCTTCTGATTGCACAGGATCAAAAGGATTAATGAAAATCGAATCAGAATCAAGACGAGCACCTTTAGGCAATTTCTTTGCCCATTTTTTCACTTCAGAACATAACCTATTGGACATGACTTTGCATGCCAATCGATCCAACACTTTGCCGGAGAAATGGCTTATCAAGAAACCAATAATTTTTCCCAAAAATCCCAATGTCATCCTCAATACCACACTTTTCCCTGAAACAGCTTCTAATCAAATAGCGGGCGATGGGATTCGAACCCACGACATTCAGCTTGGGAAGCTGACATTCTACCACTGAATTACGCCCGCGAAAGGTCTTAATATACCGGCTTTGCTGTTATACTGTCAAATATGTTTTTCTGCACGCAAATTTGCTGCATATTGGCTTGTAAAATGGCTGGGACAAGGTCAAAAAGACAAGTTTGTCCATAGTTGGTGGTTTTTAACTCAAAATTTGGCAAACGGCCTGTAGAATCCTTATTTTCAGTAGCATCAGGCAGTTTTTTTATAAAATTTAAGTCTTGACAAATTTGCTGGCTGACAGTCAAATTAGTGAGCTAAGGCAATTTAGGGTATCAACCAATATAAGATTTTCATTAAAAAGCAAAGGATGGATAAAATGAAGGACTTATATACGACCGGTGAGGCCGCTGAAATATGTAATGTTAGTCAGCAGACAATTATTCGTTGTTTTGACGCTGGCAGGCTCGATGGTTTTCGTGTGCCGGGGTCTAAATTCCGCAGGATCCCGCATGAAAACCTTATCAAGTTCATGAAGGAAAACGGAATACCGCTTGGCAAAATTGAGTCGGGCAAAAAGAAGGTGCTCATCGTTGATGATGACGCCGAGATCATTGAACTGATGGAGGATGTTTTGGTTCGCGACGGACGATTCGATGTGAACACTGCTTCGAGCGGTTATGAGGCAGGGGTGCTCACTCAGCAATTTAACCCTGACCTGATAATGCTCGACTATATGCTGCCGGATATAAATGGTAATATAGTCTGCCGGACCATTCGAGAGAACCCTAACTTTGAGAACATAAAAATCGTTATCGTCAGCGGCGTTATCAACCAGGATGAAATCGACGATATGCTTAACTCAGGAGCGCAGGGTTTCATAAGAAAGCCTTTTAACATCGTCGAGTTGGTTGATAAAGTTGCAGATATCCTGCAGATGCAGTGAGGGTAAGTTGGAATCATGCCAACGTCATCGAACAATACCTCATCTGGGCGCCAGGTAGAGCTTGTAATTCGCCAACTGAACAGTCTGTCAACTTTGCCCGAAGTTGCAGTTCAATTTCTTTCACAGCTTGGGGGCTCAAGGCCCGGACTCGCCGAGTTGGCAGATATAGTTGAAGCTGACCCTGCACTGACAGCGAGGATATTTTCAGTTGCTTATCAGCAAAGGGTGAATTTTCCAAAAGATAAACCTTCGATCCAGTTTGCACTTTCGGTGCTTCCGGCTTCGGCCATTCGTGATGCTGTTTTGTCTGTCAAAGTTTTCCATGGTTTCGATGTCAACGATGACCCTGACAGTGAAAGAACATTGCCCAGAAAGCAGCTTTGGCTGCACGGGCTTGCGGTAGGGTGTTGCGCAAGAGATATTGCCGAACAATTACCAGATGTGGATGAGCAGATCGCTTTTTCGGCGGGTCTTTTACATGATATCGGCAAGCTTGCCCTCGATGAAGTAATGCCGAAAAGCTTCCAACGTATAGCCGAACAGGCAAAGTCGCGAAACGTTTCCATGCGTGATGTCGAGCAGGAAAATCTCGGTATTGACCATACGATAATCGGCAAAAGATTAGCTGAAAAATGGCATCTTCCCAAAGTGATCATTAATGCGATATGGCTGCATCACAGTGACATTGAAGCGATATCTGCGCAGATGCCGGAAGCAATTGTTGGCAGTGTTGTTCGGCTTGCAGATATAATTGCACGGCAATGCGGGCTTGGCCAATCAGGAAGCTGCGATAATACCGAAAGCGTTGATTCTTTGGCCCGATTTCTTGGCCTTAACCAGACACAGATAGAGCATATCCGAAGCAGACTGGCAGATGAGGTTTTGCAGAAGAGTCGGTTATTGGGGCTGGATTCGCACGATGCCTACTCTGCTTACTGCGATGCGGTCCACGATACCACTTGCAGACTTTCCGGGGAAGCCAGCCGATTGTCAGAACAAAATCTTCAACTGACTTTAGATAGTACGTATTTGAATTTTATAAATCAGTTTCTGGAAAGCATAAACCCTGACGCCCAGGCGATTGATATTGCTGCGGATTTTGCAACTCGCTGGCAAAAGTTCTATCAGACCGGCCCGGTTTGTGTTTACCTGGCCGAGGCTTCACGCGAAAAACTGATTGAAGCAGTTGTTGTGGATGATTCCAGTCAGGCCAAAACGATTTTAATAAAAGCTCCAGAAGATTTGCAAATAATCCCAACTGAAATTCAAAACAATTGTGATATTCTCAATGCCTGCGAAAGCACCGCCTGGCTGTTTAATGAGCTTGATGTTGACTTTGATTCCGACAGGACAAAGCTTATACCATTACTTGCCAACGGCAGGGCGATTGCAGGTTTGGTTTTTGAATTGCGCTTGCAAGCTGGGCAGGCGGAACTGGCTTCGACATATTCTACCTGTGCCGGCGTAGGCGGAAATGTTCTTGCACTTTCGGTTGCACACGAGCAGCAGGAGCGTCTTTGTGAGCAGTTTGCAGGCCTGGTTGATAAACTCAAACGCTCACAGGAACAGATTGTTTCGGCTAAGTCTTTGTTGAGCCTTGCTGAAATTGCAGCAGGTGCGGCGCATGAACTCAACAATCCTTTAGCGGTAATATCAGGTCGAGCGCAACTGCTTACTGATGTTGAAACCGACCCTCAAAAGCAACAGGTGCTCGAACAAATCAAAGCCAGGGCCGGCGAGATGTCTCAAATAGTTGGTGACCTGATGGACTTTGCAAAGCCTCAAGCCCCTGTTCAAAGGCCGGTAAGTTTGCAGGAGGTTGTGAATGAATGCATAGGCAAAACAGCCAAAAAACACACGCTTTCTGCTTTGGAAGTCCGACTTAAAGGCTTTGAAGGTCTAAAAGAGATTTATGTTGATCCAGGGCAAATCGCGACAGCAATTTGCAATATACTTTCAAATGCACTGGAATCTTACAACGGCGGCAGCGGCCCAATTGAGATAATTGCGACATACGAAGAAATTTCCGGCTCGGTCGTATTGCAGATAATCGACTTTGGCTGTGGCATGGATGCAGAAACTTTAAATAAAGCTATCGAGCCTTTCTTTTCTGCCAAAGCTGCCGGCCGGCAACGAGGTATGGGGCTTGCCCATGCGCAGCGTTTGATTCATCAAAATAGTGGTTCCATGAGATTAGAAAGTAAGCCTGATTCGGGGACCACGGTTACCATTATTTTTAGCTGCAAATAATTAGTCCGAAAACCAGCCTCAAAAAAGAACCTGAACATCAACCTGTCATTGTCGAAAGACAAGTTCATGATTTCTTTAAACTGATAATTGATTATTTATCGGTCGCACCAAGCCTTCTTTGCCAAGTCTTATTGTTGCGTAAAGCACCGGTGGTTATAAGTCGAGAAATATACAGGCAAGAGCCGGTTTTTCTTAATAAGGAGGTGACTTTGCAACCGCAACGTGAAAAAAGAATACGCAAACTTGTTCGTCAGCTAAATCGTCAAAGGCATAAACAGGCCGAAAAGATTGACATTTTGTGTAATGACATGGTCAAAGCGCATCGCGATTTTATAAAGAAGTTGCGTTCGTTTAGCTTTGCGGCAAACTTTTACGAGTCAATTCTGGGAAGCACCGATTTAAAAAGCCTCTTAGATAATACATGCGAACTTATTAATTCAGAATTGCCTGATTCGAACACCGCATTTTTTATAGTTGGACGTGACAGCTTCGAAATACACAAGACCGAAGCCGTTGGCAATACCCAACTCGATATCGAACAACTTAAAAGTTGTTTCTATCTTGAGCTCGCCAAAAATATTTGCAGCGCAGCGAAGATTTGTTTGCAGGATGATTTGCTCGAGATGGGTTTCGAAGCTGCCCCTGCGATTCTAAGTAAAAACACTTTTGCAGCGGTTCCTCTGGGTTTGTTTGGGCCGCCCACAGGCTTTATTCTTGTTTATCGCTCAGCCAAGTCAGAATTTACTTCTGAAGAAATGGAAAGGGTTGCTTTAGTAACGCCCGGCCTTTTGCGGGCCATCAAGGCATACCAGCTCCAGGCAATCTGATTTGTCTGAATCGGCCAATACCAGATCATCTGTGCTGTTTTTCATTTCTCTAAACTTAACCAAGCAAAGTGGTTAGTGCGAAATTTCTCTTGCCTAACTATTTTATCATTGTTAATATTAGACGAACAATATACCTGATGTGTATCTTTATTGGAGTTACCAGATGGTTTTTGCGGCTATGAATGATTTGTTTGCAATTGGTTTTATGTCTGAATCGATACTCGCTGCTGCGACTTTGTTGTTCAATCCAATCAAACTCGGTCTTTTGATAGCCTGGGTTTACCTTTGCTTTTATTGTGTTCAGAAAAGCCATTTCAGCTCCGTAGTACCTCACCGCATAAAGCCGATAGCTAATGTGCTCACTCTTTTATTTGGCCCTTTAGTTTTGCTGGCGTTTCTGCTGATCGATGTTATCAAAAAGTATATGGCAGGGGGGGCAGGTTTTATTGACTTTATAAAGGGTTGGGTGAAAGAACAAATAGCCAATATTAAAATTTCACACCTGGTTGGTCTTAGAGGCAAATCTTCCATAATGCTACTGGATTCTCGTGGAAGAGACCTTTCGCAGATTTATGGTAAGGACAAAAAGGTCTCAAGGCACACGCTTCACCTGACCGAGCAGATCGTGCTCGATGCGATTGATAAAAGGGCCAGCGATATCCTCATAGACCCAAGGGATTATGCTGTCTATACACTTCGGTTCAGAATAGATGGAATGCTGCGAACAATTCAGGAAATAGACTCTGATACATCTGTTACGGTGATAAACAGTATAAAAGCTATTTCAGGAATGGATATTTCAGAAAAACGAAGGCCTCAGGATGGCGCTTTTGTGGCCAAAACTGACGATAGAAATATTTCTTTCAGGGTGGCAAGCGCCGGAGTACTGAATGGAGAAAAGATTTCAATCAGGGTACTTGATCAAAAAGCCGGCACTTTTGCTCTTTTGGATATTGGATTGTCAACCAGTCAATACCAGCTTCTATTTAATGCGGTTAATAAGCAATCCGGAATGATACTTGTTTGCGGCCCTACTGGAAGTGGCAAAACCACCACGATATATTCGCTGCTGAACTGCATTGATTTCTATACCCGAAATGTTATCACCATCGAAGACCCAATCGAGTATGTGCTTCCTAATGCCAGTCAAATTGAAATTAATCCCAAGGCTGATATCACGTTTGCAAAGACATTACGAAGCGTTCTAAGGCAGGATCCTGATGTGGTTTTTGTCGGCGAGATTCGCGACCAGGAAACAGCCGAAACCGCCCTTCAAGCCTCACAGACCGGCCATCTTGTATTTTCTACCCTGCACAGCAGCAGTAATGCTTCAGCACTGGTCAGACTTTTGGATTTGGGAATTACACCGCTTCTTATGTCTTCGGGGCTGGATCTTCTTGTCTCCCAGAGACTGCTCAGAAAACTTTGCGAGCATTGTAAAAGCCCTGCCGATTTGAGCATTTCACAAATGCGAACGTTCCAAAGCAAAGGAATAGACCCAAAGACAATACTTAAGCCTAATGGCTGTGCAATCTGCGATGGGACCGGTTATGGAGGGAGGATCGGCATTTACGATATTTTTGTCATAGATGAAAAGGTAAGATCGCGTATTGCAGAAGGTAAGTGGTCCATTGGCAGTTTAAAGGAAGATGGTGACGAGCAGGGGATATCAGTCCTGACTAAAGCAGGGATGGAAAAGGTGTTGATGGGAACGACCTCGCTTGAAGAGGTAAAAAGAGTTGTCTCAAATATATAGGATAGTACGATATGGCATTTTGGTTGAGCATTTTGGCAGGCATTGTTTTTGCGGCTGTGGCGTTTAGAAGAAGTTTCTACTTGATGTGGACAATTCTTTTCAATATCACGATTTCAATATATCTGGGTATAATGCTCACCTATACAGCCGTAAAAACCATTGATGCTATTAGCTGCTCAAGCTATTCTTATGCAGGCTGCGTCTTAGGTATTGCTATCGTAACCTTTGTGATTTTGCAGTTTATCGCAATCAGATTTTTCGCTGCGACTTTCAAAGTTACATTTTCAAAGATTTTTGATAATATTGGTGCAGCTTTGTTAGCCTTTATCGCCGGTTTTTTGGTTTTCAGTTTTATTAGCTTTTCGATTAGTATCACGCCGATTGTGGATAATCCTTTTATGCAAGAAGTTATAAGTGGTCAGCAGATTGCAAAATCATCTGCCCCTGTCGTTTTGCGGACGTGTAATTTGGTTGGTGTTCTTTCAGCCCAGAAAAATACCGGTGTCACAGGAGATTTCCTCAGCTGGCTGCTTGCTACCAGGGAAGAAACATGGGATGAGCCCGCTGATGAATCGTATCAGCAGGATTGATGTGGTTATAAGCTGGCAGGGGGGCAAATAAATCCGAACTTGATGCTTAATTTTCTTGCAGATAGGAGCTGTTTTTTGTAAATTAAGCTCCTCAATTGTGCCAGATACGGGCAGGTAGCTCAGTTGGTAGAGCAACGGACTGAAAATCCGTGTGTCGGCGGTTCAAATCCGCCCCTGCCCATTTGTTAAATTGTTTTGAGGCAAGCAATTACGGCTGCTCACCTTTTTCTGTTGGTGGTCAAAAAGACCCCGCGTACCAAAACGTACCAGTTTTTGACGCAGGCCTTGGGCAGTTGCGACCCTTGCACGATGGATTAAATCATCTGCCACGGCAAGGTAAAATTTGTGGGTTGTGGCAAAACTTGAATGTCCAGCAAGTGTCATTACATCATACTCGCTCATGCCATTGGCAAACCACATACTTATGGCTGTCCGCCGGATATCATGGAAAGTTCCCGTTTTGACGCCCGCTCTTCTGAGGATTTTATCAAAACTCCTCTTCAGATTGTTTACAACCTTGAGCCGGGAGTCAGAGAGGGTCCATTTGCCTTTCGGCCTGAGCACATTCTGGATGTAATCATATCTTGCTGGGGGAACGAAAACATAGGGATACCCTTCCGGCTGCTGAGCCTGATGATCTACAAGCATCTGGACAATTTCCTCTGTCAACGGGAGAGTCCTGTGGTCAGAATCCTTGATGAGCCATTTCCATGTATCCTTGGTGTCTTCCTTGGGGTTGACTTCAATGGTCTGAGCATCGAAATCAACATCGGCCCAGGTACAGTTTAAAAGCTCTGCACGTCTCATAGCGGTGGCCAAGGCTACTGTGATTATCAAATCCCATTTAACAGATTTTTCCTGGTTCCATTCAAGGGTGTATTCCTGGGCAGCTTTCTCAATCCGTTGGCATTGGGCATCGGTATAAATATGGACCTTTTTCTTGGTGGATTTCGGCATAGCAATATACTGCAACGGGTTATCATCAAGCTGCTTGCGATTGACTGCCAACGTAAACACCCTTTTTATATGCCGAAGTTTCTTGGCAATGGTTCCTTTGGTGTTGCCACGGTCAAGGCATGTCTGAAGATACAATTCGCCCTGTGCCAAGTTGACGCTTTGAAAATCAATATTCCCAATTGTCGCAATAAAATCTTTCATAGCCGATTTGGTCTCACACTGTGTGCTTTCCCTAATCTGATCACCTGTTCTTATTAAGCTGTCTTCCAGGAAATCCATAAGCTTCATAGAGCCAGGAGCAACATAGCCCATCCTAAGCTCTTTTTCTTTCTGGTCACGCTGCCTTTCTGCCATCCGCTGGTTTGTGTGACCAAGACTTTCGCATTTCCGTTTCCCATCTCTGCCGATATAGCGAAGAGCATAGGTAAATTTTCGGCCACCACATCTTGACCGTTTGTTGAGCTTCACCAACTGTTTCATATGACCTCCTTTCTGGTGCCGGCTTAGCTCACACGATATAAATGGAATTATACGTGATCGTAAACTAAAGCGCAAATATTATTTTCCAACACCTGTTTGTTTTTCCACCCACTCCAAAATGGCTTTTTTGGGAAACAAAGCTTTTCTGCATACGTGAATTCTGGGCAAGCCTCGAAACTTCTTTAAGTGCTCAATGACATTGTGATAGTTCTTCGAATTGCTGATTTCAGGTACCCGAAGAAACTGAATAACCTCAGATTCAGTCATTAGCTCAGGAAATAAATTGTTATCCAACAAATCATTCATTCTCTCATCCGTTATTAAAAAGCCCATCAATCACAAATCGTGTTACACACAAGCCGGCAATTATCACTAAGATTAGATATTTCTCAGATAAAGACTTTCTCGTTATCCGTTTCACTGCTCTATAAACAAAAACCATAACAGGCACCATCAGCGGCTCAACTGTGTTGTTAATCTTCCTTAACCATTCAGGTCTCCATCGCTCATAGATAACTTTAATCAGTATCATCGTCATCAGAATATCCATGCCTACAAATACTAAATGGATAGCACACATTAGAAGGTTGTGGATTAAGCCCATAATATTTTTTCCTTAATTAATTGTTTGTATTTGATCGAAAACTTCGCTGTCCTGTAAATCATCAAGACATTCAAGCATACTTTGTACATCCTCATCACCAGCACCGAGATACCCACGTATGCCACACACAGGGCAGTCGTCATTTTGAGCTACCGCGGCTGTAAACATTTTTGCGTCCTGACTGTTGTAATGCAGGTACTCTTTGCCTTTATGGCCGTCATCAAAAATTAATCTTATAAGTTGTGAAATGGCCAGATGGCTTGTGACGCCGTTAAGATGCAGAACCGATGGTGTTGGCGTTTCATTGGTTCCTCTGATATAGCCAGCCTGTTCGTATTGTGCATTATCCTCTTCGCTCATTGCATCTAATGCAGCTTCAGATGGATCAATCGCCCCGGAGCAGACGAGACATCCTGTTTTGCCAGGAATAAAAGTCTGAACCTGACCAATAGCTTCGTACACGGCCCCATCAGGGATAATCTCTGTTCCAAGATCAAGGTAAGGAATCATATACCTTGCAGCTAATCCGTTAAGGATCAGCCTTGCCCCATCATTATCAATGGCGCCTATTATAATGTTTGCTTCTTTAATCAGGTCTTTCATTTTTTCATTCTCAATGCTCTCGTCATAACAGCGGACATTAAGTTTTGGTGTTCTGTTATCTGCATGAATCTGAGCGATCTCGGCTTTGGTCATTCCCACTTCCTCTGGATATGCATAAGGTATTCGTGGGAGATTTGAAGCCTCAAGAGTATCTGGATCGCATGCCTTGATCCAACCGTCTCTACTACCGACACCCAAAGCCAGTAGGCTATCGAAAATTAAAGCTCCGTTTCCACCAAGGCCACAGACAAATACTTTGAGGTTTTCGAGAAGCCCTTGCTCCCAACCGGGAATGATGCGATGTCTTGCATATGGGTCATCAACTCTAATGGGGACAGTTTTTTTGTTAATTGCCAGAATCTTTGTCGGTGAACCCAACACCTCAATACGATTTACCGGTTCAAATCTCTCCCTATCTCTGTTCCATATTCGTGCTTCAAAGTTGTCAAAGCCCTTACCAAATACAATCATCCCCATGGTTGTGTTTTCAGGGAAATTCTTTGCAATGTACTTTGCGTTTTCAATGCCATAGCTGTCGTCTATGCCGCTGAAATGTGCATCGCTGCTAAATGGATGTGTATGCGTATCGATAATTGACAAGCCTTGGTCATAAGCAAGCCCGTAAGCAATCGCTTGGTATTTTTGGTCAGGCTCTATAGATACACATGACTGATTCTTAAGTTCATTATCATCTGGCAGGAGCAGTTGTTTGCAAATATAAATTGCACAGTCTGGGGATTGAGCTTTTGAGAACAGGCTAAATATAAAGTTTTCATCCTCACCTGATTTTGCAAGGTGATTTATCAGTGTGTTAAAATCCTCTGTAGCGAATCTTATTATTTGTTTTTTCATTAGAAAAATCCTTTCGTTTTAGGGTTAGTCATATGTGCTCGCAACATCTCAAAAAAAGTAATGAAATCGTCAGTACATGGATTCCAGTCTATACTTTCATAACACCACCATGCCCATTTTTCAGTTGGACCGCTATTCTCGTGATAGTCCTCTGGCTTTCTGCCTTTAAATAGAAGTCCTCTTGGTACGTAGACCTCAGCCTCACCAACACCTGGAGGGCTTTCAGGGTAGTCAAGGGGAAGGTCTAACAGGATAGAGATTGAATCATAGTTGTATCCTTGTGGCAGGTTGAAATCCTTGACAATAATAGACTCGTAATCATCATCAAGTGCCACGGGATAAACATAAGACAAACTTCTCAAATCGTCTCGTAATATTTGTATGTTCATCTATTGCCACCCCCTCACAGCCCTTGGGGCATCCATAAATTGATCATTCGGGTTGATAGCAACTTGCCCGTGTCTGGGAAGAATATGATTCTCTCCACCAGGTCTTTGTTGAACAAGCATCCGATTGTTGGGTATGTTCGCTGCTTGCCTAACTTCTGCAACATCAACATTGCCCTGTGAGTCTGTTGGAACATCAATTTCTCTACCACCAGCAAAAATTCTCATTTTAAATCTCCTTTCAAAATATGTTAAAATTATTTGTTAAAAACTCTTAAAGCCAATACTACGATTAAAATTATTGTCGTTATTGCGATTGCTACTTGTGCGCCTTCTTCGAAATCTCTGAGGGCATATAAGCTATCGCAAAACCAGAAGTAAGCTGGCTGTAAACCCCTTAAGATGTCTTTCAAATGGATCAGAAACAGGATTCCGACGATAGCTGTGAAAATTTTCTTAAGACTTAGAGTTGGCATAGTTATTTCCTTTTTTTTATTTGCGAACTAAATTTAGAAAAGTGTAGATACTCAAATTTGGCAGTCAGGTCTTCAGGCAATGCTGAGGACTTATTGAAATAAGACTTCACGGCATTGGCTGTCGCAGCATCTTTGCATAGCCAGACTATTTTTTCGTAAGCGGTATCCTGCAGCTTTGCGGCATTGGTTAGAAGATTTGAAGTTGATAGGGTTATTTCATAGGCGGTCATTTTGCCAGACTTATCTATAGTGGTGACGTCAATGGCTGCGCCTTTAGAGCCTATGGGAGTTTCTGGTTGGACTTTTGAAAGCATTGTGTCCTTTTTTAATATGTGTGCGGCCAACTGAACATAAAAGCTATGCTCAAGACTTGCGTTTCTTTCATATGGGCATGGGAGGTTGAATTTGTCATAAGCCTTCGGAGTTGCTATTAAATAGACGCTCTTGCCCGACATTGAGTGAAGCAGGTATCCATCTTGGATAGCGGCGTTCTTGACTGTTTCATAAACCCTGACAGAGAAATCTAATCTTGCGATATGCCCAGTGACCTTATCGTTTGGATAATTGATGCAGTCCCAAATGAGTTTATCAACAGAACTTTTGACAGTTGGTTGTTCGTTTTTAATGGTTTC
>SDBV01004715.1_pt1 | contig 19452 bp, 16 predicted proteins | sample 2277081 | NCBI WGS metagenome assembly SDBV01 (sample SAMN10402039, study PRJNA504765) | marine sediment metagenome | isolation source: marine sediment core GS10_PC15, 223 cmbsf | place: Arctic Ocean: Southern Knipovich Ridge | collected 2010
AATAAGGAATATATTGCTTATGTTATTGACGGCAAGAATCCGGACGGGACCCTTGATGAATTTCTAAAGGACATGGCAATTGAGCACTGGCGAAGGTCGCTTCAAATTAATCCCGACCAGCCGCGGGCCGACCGCCTGAGAAAACTGATTGCAAAATACAGAATTCAATAGACTCTTCTGAGTTGATATTGTTATGGCAGAATTAGAAACTGGACATGAATCCACCCGGCCAGGTCAAGGCCGGGTTTTTTTGAGCAGCCTTGCCAGGAGATTGCCCGGCCCGCGGGCACAACTGTTTTTCTGGTCAATCTCTGTAATAGCCTTTGTCCTCGACCTGCTCACAAAACAGGCTGTGTTTAGCTGGCTGGACTTCGGCTCATCCGTGTCAGTCATCGGCGATGTAGTCCGCCTTATCAAAGTACATAACGACGGGGCCGCTTTCGGATTATTTGCCGGTCACCCTAATTGGCTTATAGGAGTATCTGTCATTGCACTTATCGCAGTACTGTGCCTTTTTCTTTTCAGCTCCTTCAAAGGAAAAATCATGCACATAGCACTTGCGTTTTTCACTGCGGGTATTTGCGGAAATCTTTATGACAGGATTTTCAACGACGGTCTCGTGCGGGACTTTATCGATGTAGGCCTTAATTACGACCTGCGATGGCCTGCCTTTAACCTTGCCGACTCATTACTCTGTATCGGCGTGGGATTGATGCTCATCGCCACCTACATCACTGAGAGGCCTTGTCGAAAACGTGCTCAGCAACATAAATAGGCGCTTTTGTCGCCACGCACAGCGCAAGAGCATCCGACGGACGCGAATCAATTTCAACAACCTCACCGTTGTAACTCAGGTGTATCTTTGCGTAGAACGTATGGTGAAGCAGGTCGGTTATCACGACCTTTTCTATCTTGGCCCCCAGCGCCTTTAATACCTGTTCCAGTAAGTCGTGCGTCATAGGCCGCGGAGGCTGAATTCCTTTAAGCCTGCGGTCTATCGCAAAAATCTCGACAATACCGATGACAATCGGAAAGCTGCGGCTGCCCCCGCGCTCCTTCAGAACAATTACCTGTTGGTCAGACGCCTCGTTTATTATTATCCGCGATAGTTCAACTTCTACTTCCACCTGAGCACCGCCTTTTCACTTGCCGCTGTCTAACTGGGCAAGATGTTTTTCAATCGCCGCCAACTGCTCCGTCAGCTCGACTAATCTCTGCTTAGTCTGTTCTACGACCTCCGGCTTGGCCTTGTTTACAAAGTTCTTGTTCGCCAGCTTCGTTTCAGTGCCTTTTTTGGCTTTCAGCGTTTCTTCCTTCTGTTTGGTCAGCCTTTTCAATTCCGCCTCGACGTCTATCGCGTCATGCAGGTAGATTTGCATCTGCTCGATTATTGATGCCGCGGCATTGTCAGGCTTCTCAAGGCCTTGCTGTGCATCGAGGCTTTTAAGGTTCGCCAACTGCATAATCAGCGAGTTGTTTTCATTCAGTACCGTAGAAACTTCAGCCCCGGTACTGACAGAGGCATCCATCTTCTTGCTCGGTGCTATATTATACTTGCTTCTCAAATCCCGCAGCGTTCTCGTGACCATCTGAACACATTTGATGTTTGCTTCGGCATTATCATTTTTAAGAGCATCAATTTTGTCGGGCCACGCTGAAATAACCAGTGCCTCCGTTTTTCCGGTCTCTGCCAGGCCGTTTAATTTCCGCTCCGGCACCACTTCGTTTAACTTCTGAAAAATCCCTTCGGTGATAAAGGGAATAAATGGATGCAACAGACGCAACGTCTGATCCAGCACGAAAGCCAGTACATTCTGGGCAATTGCCTTTTGCTGGCTATCCTGAACACGAGGTTTAGTCCATTCCAGATACCAGTCACAAACGTCATTCCAGAAAAATTTATACAATTCGTTTATCGGCTCACTGAATTTATAGCTGTCAAGACAGCTATTCGTCCTCTCTATAGTCTTTGCCAGCCGCGACAGTATCCATTTGTCAGCAAGCGTCAGTTTTTTCTTATCGAACGCAGCCGGGTCTGTCCCTTCCAGATTCATCATGCAGAATCGCGACGCGTTCCACAGCTTATTGCAGAAGTTTCGCCCGATATCGAACTTCGGACTGGTATTGACCCTTCGTCCGTCCGGCAGTTCCACTTCAGCAACGGGCATTCGGACGTCCTGGGTCTCGGTAGTCATACTGGCTAACGTAAACCGCATCGCGTCTGCCCCGTGCGAATCAACGGCCACAAGCGGGTCAATCCCGTTACCAAGACTCTTGGACATCTTGCGTCCCTCACCGTCCTGTATCATCGCGTGGATATACACGTCACTGAACGGGATGTCACCAACGCAATATTGCCCCATCATCACCATCCGCGAAACCCAAAGCGTGATAATTTCTCTGGCTGTACAAAGAACATCACCCGGATAAAACGTTTTTAATTCCGGCGTCTCATCAGGCCAGCCCATTGTACTGAACGGCCACAACGCCGAACTAAACCATGTATCGAGAACATCAGGGTCACGTTGAAAACCGCGAGACTCTAACTTTTTAATCAACTCAGGGTCATCTTCCAAGAGGCAAGCAAAAAGATAATGAGGTTCATCGATAATATTATCTTCAAAATATGGTCGTAATCCAAGAGGTTTCTGAGTTTCGATTTCATATGCTGTAAAGACTACCTTGGGGGATTCGTCTTTTATTAGCAGGTGTATATGTTCCTTGACGGCGTCGGTTGAGTTCTCTACCGCTTTAGACCATATCGGAATCCGATGTCCCCACCAGAGTTGCCTGCTGATTGGCCAGTCGCGAAGATTCTCTAACCATGCCTGGTACGTCTTAGCATATCGCTCTGGGATAAACCGAACTCTACCATCAAGAAGCGGAGCTAATGCCAAACCTGCAAGTGAGTTCACAGGTATGTCCGTGTTTTTAATGTAGATTTTCTTATCGTGTTTTTCGGTCTCAAATCGGCAATCTTCAATATTCAATATTAAATCTGCAATCGGTTTCTTGACCGCGATATACCACTGGTCGGATAGATAAGGCTCAATCGGGACATGGCTGCGATAGCTGTGCCCGACCTCATGAGCATATTCACGTACATCTTCCAGCAGATTTTCCGTGCGGAACCATTCGACTATAGCCTCTCTCGCTTCGTACCGGTCCATGCCTAAAAGGAATTCCGCATCGGACCCGACATCATCCCAGCCGTGCTTATCACTAATTGACCCGTCCGGCGCCATCACGTTTACAACCGGTAGGTCATGCCGCTGACCGATTTCCCAGTCGTCCGGGTCATGAGCAGGAGTAACCTTCAAAAAGCCGGTCGAAAACTTTGCCTTTTCATCGTCACTTTCAGCATCAGGCAATACAACGTGCTCATCGCTAATAATAGGAATGACTCTGCCGACTATCGGCAGCCGAACCTTTTTCCCGATTAGATATTTCGCCCGCGGGTCCGATGAATTCATAGCCACCGCCGTATCGCCGAGCATAGTCTCAGGCCGAGTCGTCGCAACCGTCACATATGTGACCATCTTACCTTTAATTTCAACCGACTTTTCCAGTGGATAGCGCAAATACCAGAAATGTCCGGCAATCGTTTCATGCTCGACCTCATCGTCGGCCAGTACCGTCTGCGTAGCTGGGTCCCAGTTCACCAACCGCTTGCCGCGGTAAATCAATCCGTCCTTGAACAGCTTGAAGAACGTTGCCCTGACCGCCTTGGCGCAAACCTCATCCATTGTAAAGCGGGTCCTGCCCCAGTCACACGAGCAGCCCATAGCCTTGAGCTGGCCGATGATGCACGTCTCGTATTCGTCCTTCCATGCCTGCACGCGCCCGACGAACTCATCCCGCTCGAAGTCGGTCCTGCGCTTGTTTTCTTCAGCTAAGATTCTCTTTTCGACCACCGTTTGAGTAGCGATTCCAGCATGGTCTGTCCCCGGCATCCAAAGTGTGTTAAATCCCTGCATCCGTTTATATCGAATAAGTATGTCCTGCAGCGTATTATTGAGCGCATGGCCTAAGTGCAGCGGGGCAGTCACGTTCGGCGGAGGGATCACAATAGTATAAGAGTTTTTGCTTCCACCCTCACCGTCAGCCGCAAAATGACCGCCCGCAGTCCAGATGTCATTGGCCTGCTGCTCGGTTTGCCTCGGTTCGTAAACTTTTGAGAGCTCTTCTGCCATACCTCAAGCCTCGGATTGTCGCCAACAAAAAAACTCCGGCGAGACTAACTCACCGGAGCTTCATATTACTTAAATTAATGCTGATTGTAAAGGAAAGCAAAACCAGCGTTTTAATCAATGTTCATCGTCATCAAAAATTCAGCATTCGTCCGGCATTTACCAAGCCTGTTCTTGAGTAATTCCACCGCCTCGACCGGATTAAGCTCGCTCAGCACTCGTCTCAGCCGATAAGTAAGCTGTAGCTCCTTCTCATCCAGCAGCAGCTCTTCTCTTCGCGTACCGCTTCGGCTGATATCGATAGAAGGCCACACACGCCTGTCAACCAGCCGCCTGTCAAGGTGCAGCTCCATATTACCTGTCGCCTTGAACTCTTCAAAAATAACTTCGTCCATCTTCGAACCGGTATCAATCAACGCCGTGGCAAATATCGTCAGCGAACCGCCTTCTTCTACATTTCTCGCCGCACCGAAAAATTTCTTCGGCATCTGCATTGCGCCTGCGTCCACACCACCGGTAAGAATCTTTCCTGAGTGCGGCATCTCGGTATTATACGCACGGGCCAGCCTCGTAATCGAGTCCAGAAGTATTACTACGTCCTGCCCGTATTCAACCATACGCTTGGCCTTTTCGATAACAACCTCAGCCACCTGGCAGTGACGCATAGCCGGCTCGTCAAATGTTGAACTGATGACCTCCACGTCTTCGGCCGTCTTACGCTTCATTTCCGTCACTTCTTCAGGACGCTCATCTATCAAAAGCACAATTAGCCGCACCTCCGGGTAGTTCGTGCTGATGGCATTGGCTATTTTTTGCAGTAGTATCGTTTTACCCGTTCTCGGCGGTGCGACAATCAATCCTCGCTGCCCCATTCCCACCGGCGTCACCAAATCGATAATCCGCATATTCAGTTCTTCAGGAGTTGTCTCCATGATGAGACGCCTTTCCGGATGCAGAGGAGTCAGGTCACTGAACACAATCTTGTCCGCCAGAATATCAGGGTCCTGGAAATTAATTGCTTCCACACGTAGCAGTGCGAAGTACTTTTCCGACTCTTTCGGAGGCCTGATTTGTCCCGAAACTACGTTGCCAGTTCGCAACCCGAACCGTTTTATCTGTGAAGGCGATACGTAGATGTCATCAGGCGACGAAAGATAGTTATAACCCTGATTCCGCAAAAAGCCGTAACCGTCCGGGAGCACTTCAAGCACGCCCTCGCCGTACATCAGACCGTTCTGACGAATACGTTCCTTGAGGACCTTGAAAATCAGGTCCTGCTTCTTCATTGCGCTGTATTCGGTGATGCCATCGTTCTTGGCGACCTCATGCAGCTCTGCCACCGTCAGTTTCTGGAGCTCATTAAGGTAAAGCTGCCCCTTCTTGATTCGCTCATACTTGGCGTGAGTCGATTCTTCCTCGACCCGTTTCGCTTCTGCCGCCGACATCTTTTCCTTACCTTCAGACCCGGTTTCGGCTGTTGCCGTAGTTGCCTCTGCCTCTTCCGATGGTTGCTCTGTTTCTTCCGCCGACTTCTTGGCCGTGCTGGTCTTGGGCTTTCTGTGTGCCGTACTCTTTTTTCCTCTTGCGGCTGTCTTAGCCATAATTACTCCTTCTAAACATACTTTAGCTTATAAAGCTGATTGAACTGTATCCCGTTGGAACAGAATCAAAGAATTGGATTTCGGGTAACAGGAATACCTGCTGAGAATCAAAAAATGAATATCGCCCGCACCAAATTTTCACAACTCAAACCAGGTTAGCCGTTCCTGACAATTTTTGGGAAAATCTCGGCGATCTGCCTGGCTAACGCCGATAAGTCAGAATTGTTATCAACTGTATTGTCGGCAATGGCTGCCTTGCTGTCCAGAGAAATTTGAAAATTTTCTCGTTTTTCAAGCTCACCAACCCCTAAAAGACCACTTTTTTCGGCTCTCTCGCCTCTTTTTTCCCGGTCACATTCGACAAAAACGAGCGTATCACACCGTTTGTCCCACCCAACTTCAACCAGCAGGGGCATATCCAGCACGATTGCCTTAGCCTCTGCTGACCCCTGAAGCTCCTCGATTTTTTGCTCAACCTCAGCCAGAACCCCAGGGTGAAGTATACAATTGAGCTTATTTATCTTCTCACCGTCCGCAAATGCATCCCTCGCCAGTTTGCTGTGGTCAACGGTCCCGTCTACCGACAGGATACCTCCGCCGAAGAACTCCACGATTTGTTCCTTTATCTTCGGCTCATCCAGCAGACGATGGGTTATTGCGTCAGCGTCGATTACCACACAGCCGCACTTGCCAAACTCGGCCGCGACCGTACTTTTACCCGAGCCGATACCACCCAAAATTCCTATTATTGGTTTGTTCTTGGCAGTTTCCACGTGATGAGTTTAGCCCTTGCGTCTGACCCCGTCAAGTAACTGCCGATTGAAACTGCTATGGTGGGAACTTATTCTAAAACGCCGCCACCAAATCATGCGACGGCGAATGTTTTTTTCTGCATAGCTTTTTTAAAACTTGGCGCAACAAAGTTTTCGAGCACCACCTCCCAGCTCATCTTGTGGGCCAGCTCACAACCTTCCTCAGCGAGTTTCCTCACATCGGCCTCACTCCTGGCCAGACGCGAACAGATATCAGGCGCCAGCCTTTGAGCTGCTTCCTGCTCTATGCGCCTAAGGGCTTCCCTGCCTATCGATTCGTTATCTGATTCGCGGATGTACGAATTCGTATAGTCAACCACTATCACATTGTTTTGGCCCTCTGACTGGCTGACCTTCTCCACGAACATAGCACAGCCGCATACGCTCGACAACACACAGATGCCCCCGTACGTAAGAGTTTCTAACTGAGAAATACCAAACGGTTCGTAAACACTCAAACCAAATTCAACGTCACTGCCTCGGCGAATATCGACAAAACTCATGTCCTCCGGCATGCTCTTTCCGCAAAGTCCCTGCTCGAATCCGAATTGATTTATAAAGACCGCCTTTATGTTATGGCACCGCGCATTGAACCTCTGCACGAACGTATAGAAATCCGTCTCGCCCCCGCTCATATCAGGCCATCCCTGTTTATGCGCCACGGGCCAGCCGTAAGACAATTCCATATTTATGATATACTCAGAGTCCCGCTGTGAGACTTCCGTCGAAAGCAGGAAATACACTCCTTTTTTCCCCTCCTTGACAAATTGCTTGTCGATTTCTTCGAGTATCTCAAGGTCCCGCCATAGCCCTTTACTTTTTACCAGCCTCGTTACATGCGTAAAAATATAATCAGGTTTGTAGCCGAGCAGATTTTGACAATACTGCTGTAACCTTGCCTTTGATTCGGACTTCTCATCCACCGTCGTCTCATACGCCGGTATCCCGTTATAAACAATATCAATCGGCGTATCGGCAAAACCCTCCGAAAGAAACCCGAGCTCCTTCGCCGTATAATCGCCGACCGCGCATATCCCGTCACAATACCTCGATGCTTCGACCAGCGGATGCTTAAAATATTCATCCTGGCTGCCGAATACATCCGTTAAGTATTCACCGTCCCTTTCTCCCTGGCGAAGCGCAGTATAAAAATGAACATCGTGCCCCGGATGTTCCTCGACTATCCTGCGGACCGTCGCCACTTCATGTGCGTAGAAGACCGTGTGGAAGTTATTATTGTGGCTGCAGAGCGCCGCCAGCACGCTCGGCATTCCCATCCATTCATGAGCGACCATTATCCCCGGCTTAGCCGTTGCACCCATCATCCTCAATATCGGAATGACCGCCGCCGCTAACCGGACATACTGCTCATACTCCCAGATATGTTCGTACTGGTCGGAACGAATATCGAACTGCTCGAAGAGCTGCTTCTTCAGTTTATCTATCGGCTCTGAAGACATCGTCGTGACATCTACAAGGATTATCTCCTGCGTACTTTCGATACTACTCTGCTCATCAATGAATCTCTTGGTCCCGTAGATAATATGACCGCCGTAGAATCTCTCCAACTCCGTGAAGCTTTCGCTGTACTCGGTATTGAACACGCCGTCCATCGATGAATACAGAAGCTGACCGTTGGCTCCCATTCGCTTTGATACAGGTGCGTTCTTGTCGAACAATGGACCGACGACAATGCTCCTGCTGGCATAATCCAGGTAGGCTTTGCAGGTGAAGAATCCATTCAGAACTGCTCCGATGCCCCCAATCTTCTGGGTCGTCTCATGTGTTACGTGTACAATTACAGGGCCGTCATTCATAGGCTGCTCCGAGTTTATCTCTCATCAAAGTGGCAATATCTTATTGCTGCTGCTCCACTTAAAATATACGTTCAGCAGCACCCTCCGCCAAAAAGCGACCCAGTTTTTTTATGGATTTATTGCAGACTGCCCCCCAACCACGCAGAAAACAGAAATTTTCTCGGACGTGAAATTATATAATAAAGCTTTTTATGCCTTGGTTCTGTTCTCTCTGCTGAGGCCATTGGCCGAAGTCCCGATGTCGGAGCGTAGCGCAGATCCCGATTCTTTTTCATCGGGGTCTTTTATCGGGGCGGTAAAAAACTTTAGGTTATTTGCGACCGCAGTGTCCTTATCAGACCTGCCAGAACCTGCGGCGGAACGTCTGCCAACTCCGCTTCCGGAATGTCCGCAAGCGCAATTCGGTCGAGCAGTTTAAGTGTCACCTCGCCCGCCGACCTGATACTCCTTGCAATGGTGTCGGCTTTGTCTAAATCACCGTCAGCCATCAGGCGAAGATAACGAACTATATTTTTATACAGCGTATCTTCATTCACTACTCTTGCCGTTGGTCTCGCCGCTGCCGCCGCCGGCGGAGGTTCGCCTTTGCCTTTTTCCGGTTTTGCTTTTTCCTGTAGTATCTCCTGCTCTAACATGAGCGTCTCTTGCATCAGTTGTTGTTGATGCCTTTCCTCCTCCTCATCAACAGGAGCAAGCGTCAGGTCGTCTTCGACATTCAGATTAGGAACGTATATCTTGTTGTGACACGATGGACACGTTCCCCATTTGCCCGCGGCTTCTTCTCTTGCGTCGATTTTCTTATTACAGAAGTTACAGTGGAATGTGATTGCCATGTCCTCACCTCACCAAAGCTAACTGTTCGGTTTGTATTCCGCAAAGACTTCGGTTATTATTCCGCCTCTCGCCGTAAACTTCGCCGTCACCTTCATCCAGCGGCACTTGCACGCACCGGACAAATCATCGAGAATTTCATTAGTTACTGCTTCGTAGAAAATACCCTTATCCCGGTAGCTCTGCATGTAGAATTTCAGGCTCTTCAACTCTATGCACAATTTATCCGGGCAATATTCGATTATTATCTCGCCGAAATCAGGCTGACCCGTCCGCGGGCAAACGCTCGTAAACTCAGGGCAGCGAATTGTTATGGTATAGTCCCGCCCGGGCTTAGGATTGCCGAATAATTCCAACTCAGGCTTATCGCCCATCTTTACACCTCGCTAATTTGACCAAATCCAATATAATAAATACCCGTAACTTTTACAAGGCTTTGATACCATGACCGGCAAGAATAAAAAAGCGGTTATACTTCTCAGCGGCGGCCTCGATTCCGCCACCACGCTCGCAATCGCACGCAGCGAAGACTTCGACTGCTGCGCCCTGACCTTCCGCTACGGCCAGAGACACGCTATTGAAACCGACTCCGCCCAAAAAGTGGCAAAAGCTATGCACGTCCTCGAACACAGAATCATCGATATAGACCTCGCCGCTTTTGGTGCCTCCGCCCTGACCGACCACTCGATTGAAGTCCCTAAAGAACGCTCTGATTTGGATTCTACCGACAATATCCCGATTACTTATGTTCCTGCCCGCAACACGATTTTCCTCAGCTATGCACTGGCCTGGGCAGAAGTCCTCGGAGCATTTGATATCTTCATCGGTGTAAACGCAACCGACTACAGCGGCTACCCTGACTGCCGGCCGGAATTCATATCCGCGTATCAATCAATGGCCAATTTCGCCACCGCTGCAGCAGTTCAGGGCAAAGCCAAATACAAAATCCACACACCCATCATAGATTTAACCAAAGGCCAAATCATCCAAAAGGGCATCAGCCTCGGTCTGGATTATTCACTAACCCATAGCTGCTACGACCCCGACCAGCAGGGCAAAAGCTGCGGCCGGTGTGACTCCTGCCGCCTGCGACTAAATGGCTTCGTCGAAGCAGGATTAAAAGACCCCATCGAATACGCGCCAAAATAAAAAGTCATTATTTGTCCTTTCTACTTTTCTCTGTGTCCTCTGTGCCCTCTGTGGCTATAATAAAATATAAACTCTGTGGCTGAGTATGATAGTAAACGAAATATTCTATTCTCTTCAGGGTGAAGGTTTCCTCGCCGGCTTGCCAAGCACCTTCATCCGCCTGGCAGGCTGCCCGCTGTCATGCAGTTATTGCGATACCATCTATGCCGCTGACTATAACGACGGCGAAGAGATGACTACCGACCAGATAATAAGCCGCATAAAAGAACATCCCGCCCGTCATGTCGTCGTCACCGGCGGCGAACCTCTTCTCAACAAAGATATGGCCGAAAGACAAGGCCTCAGAGATCTACTAACCGCGCTCAAGGATTTGGAAAAACACATCACCATTGAAACCGCTGGCACCAAATTCCTCCCCGATTTGCCTTGTAATTTGATGAGTATAAGCCCCAAACCGCCTGCAAAAGACACTCTTGACGACCTGCGGCAATTGATTCAGAACTACAACTATCAACTCAAATTTGTAATTGAAAACAAAAACGACCTTACCCAGGCCGAAGAACTTCTAAACGAATTAGGCGAATATGACCGCGCCAAAATAATGCTGATGCCCCAGGCCGCTACAAGACAGCAGTATCTAAAAACCGCTCCAGTCGTAGCTGAGCTGTGTAAACAAACCGGCTTATCTTTTTCACCCCGCCTACATATTCTCCTCTGGGACAACCAAAGAGGGCGTTAATTTTTTCAACGTTGACAATCACCCATTAATATTCAATAATCAATATTCAATATTCAATTGTTTAGTTGCCCGGGTGGCGGAATTGGCAGACGCGCTAGCTTGAGGGGCTAGTCCGCTTAGGCGGGTGCTGGTTCGACTCCAGTCCCGGGCATTTCTTTTTTGCAGGAGGTACAACAATGTCATTCTGCACCGCAATCAACTGCATGGACGGCCGCACCCAACTGCCCGTAATCGAATTTCTCAAGAATAAACTCAGCGTCGAATACGTTGACACTGTTACCGAACCCGGCCCGCATCTTGGCTGAGCAGTCCAATTCGGTCCATGCCGATTCGATAATCTCCCGCGTCGATATCTCCGTCAACAAGCACAAATCCGTCGCCGTTGCGATTATTGCCCATCACGATTGCGCCGGAAACCCTGCTGATGAAGGTACGCAAAAGCAGCAGCTCGCTTCCGCAGCCATGTTCCTGAAAGAAAAATACCCCCACCTTCAAATCATCAGCCTGTGGCTCGACTCCTCCTTCACCGTCACACAACTTCAATAAACTCTCTGCATTCCGGTTTATACCGGCGGTTAGCCTGCGGACCTGCCTGCCCTCCGTAGTTTTCTTGTCCGCCGTAACTTTAGTGAAGGCGGAAACGAAGGACCTGTGCCGCGGGTTGTTGTTTCGGTTAGCCCCCAACTTTATGTTGGGGGTTCACGTCGTTTATTTAGCCCTCAAGCCTGCTTGAGGGGTTTGCTGCCGCGGCAATTTCATTGATTACTAATCAATAATCAATTGAGGCCTCTGAATAACTGCCACAGGAAACAAAAAAGTCCTGATTTCAGGTCAAAAACAGAGTTGAAATTAGAAGTTCACGAGTTATTCAGAGGTCTCAATTCTTTATATCAAACCATGAAATCCTCCTTGACAATCTGCCCTTATAAGGATATTCTATATTTATGAGATATTTAGCGTGGGGGATTATGGAGGCTGAATTATGAAAAAACTGGCAATTCTCATAATCCTCTGCAATCTAACACTTTGCACTTATGCAAAATACTCTGGTGGTACAGGCAAACAAAACGACCCGTATCTAATATCTACTCCTGAAGATCTGCAATATCTCTCCGACTATTACGACGGGGGCGGTTATTTCAAAATGGTTAACGACATTGACCTTTCAGGCTTTCCACTTACACCTATTGAACAATTTGGGAGGGAGTTCGATGGAAATGGTTATGCAATTCATAATTATGAGCCAACAAATCCTTGTTCATCTATAGGATTGTTTGGCTATATGACCACTGGCAAAATAAAGAATCTGACGCTAGTCAATCCCTTTGCTCAGTGCCTGATTTATTCGCAAACCGATGTGGGCTTACTCGTGGATAAATTATACAGAGGTCAAGTTACTAATTGTCATGTTGTAGCCGGACATATAGAAAAAATATATCCTTGGCTTCCTAATGACTATACTTTTTCCGTAGGTGGATTAGTTGGGTATATTGATGAAGAAGGTACAGTCGATAATTGTTCAATTATTGACACTGTCGTTATTGGAGTTGCAGCAGGCGGAATTGCCGGAAAGAACCGGGGGGCCATTCATAATTGCTTTGCTTTTAATGTAGATGCGGATGGTGGATATTCTTCAGGTGGTATATGTGGAAGGAATCTTGGAGAGATTTTGGAATGCGCCGCGCATGGCAACATTTATGCTAAAATGTCTGCGGGGGGATTGGTAGGTTCTATTCCCGGCCCGCCGGCTGGCCATAGGTTTAACCCGGTTGTACGCCGATGTTACGCCTTCTGTACTGTCTCGTCAGGGTCTTACAGCGGCGGGTTCGCTGGATCGGTTTTTAACAAAAGCACTGTTCTAAACTGTTATGCCGGCGGAGAGGTTAGTGGAACCCGTTATAACTATACCGCGGGCTTTATTTCCTATCTTGCCAACTACCACGGCGTGGATCCGCAAATTGAAAACTGTTATTCAGTTACAAAAGTCCTTGGAAGAAGTACAGGCGGATTCGTTCACCAGGTATATACAAATGGCGGCCCCGTTACTGTTAGCAATTCATTCTGGGATATAAATACAAGCGGGGTGACTTACAGCGCACGGGGAATAGGGAAAACCACGCTCGAAATGCAGACACAAAGCACTTTTACCGGATGGGACTTTAATACAATCTGGTATATGGGGACATATCCGGTTCTGCGATGGGAGTTGAATCCGCTGCAGGCACAGATCGATGCGGCTACAGACGGTGATGTCATCGTTGTCCAACCGGGTGTGTATGAAGGCAAACTTTACTTTAAAGGCAAGAATATTACACTGACTTCGATCGATCCGACCAATCCGGACATTGTTGCTTCGACTGTTTTACAAGGCAAAGGAGTCGGTTCAGTGATCACCTTCGCCGGCACCGAAAATGAGACCTGCATTCTTGAAGGTTTTACTATTACCGGAGGCTATACAACTGTTAAAGGGGCAGGTATTAACGGCAATCAATGTCATGCAACCATTCGTCATTGTGTGATTCGTGATAATATAGCTTATGAGTGTCCCGGTGGAGGGATCTGGGGTATTCATGGATTGGTCGAAAACTGTATTTTAAAGAATAATCATGCAAAATCTGGTGGTGGCATTGAAAAATGCGATGGGGTAGTGAAAAACACACTGATCTATGATAACACGGCTACGATGTGGGGACATGCCATTAACAACTGTGGTGGGACAGTTCAAAATTGTACGATTGTTGGGGATGATACTGCAGAACAAGGATTGGTTACTTATTGTGACGGTTTATTTGAAAATTGTATTTTTGAATATGAAGCGGGGCAATTGTTTTTGAATCATACAGCGCTTTTGCGATATTGTTGTTATTCCTATGCTACTGGTGAAGGGAATATTGATGTTGATCCGATGTTTATCGACCCCAATAACGGAGACTATCGTTTGATGGCAGATTCGCTCTGCATCAATGCTGGTGATCCCGGTTATGTTCCAGCTCTGAATGAAGTGGATTTGGATGGTAATCCGCGGTTAGTCGGAGTGTGCATTGATATTGGCGCATATGAGTTTCCAAATACAGCACCCGTAGCTGTCGCCGGGCCTAATCAGGTTGCCTACGCCTGGATCAACGGCCTTGCTGATGTCAACCTCGACGGCTCCGCTTCTTATGATGACGATAACGACGTTCTGAGTTACTACTGGTCATGGACTATAGATAGTAATATTTACGAAGCAAACGGCGTATCACCTACAATTCAGTTGCCCGTAGGTGAACATCGAATCGAACTAATCGTCGACGATGGTATCGACGAATCCGAACCTGATTACTGCACCGTTACTGTAATAGAACCATTGCGCGCTAAGCTTTTTTGTGTCCCGAGAGTTCTGAATACTCAAAGCCGACGCAGAACCATTGTCGCGTTGCTTGCCATGCCGGAGGGAATTCTGCGTAGTGATATTAATCAATCCGTGTCTTTGGTTTTTACTCCCGGCAATGTAATTGCACAACGCCAGTATGTTTTCCAGTGGAAAAAACACGGCAAGCCGTGCACATGGGTCATGGCCGTATTCAATAAGTCCGATTGTATGCCGCACCTTTCACCAGGCCGCAACCAGGTAAAAGTCACCGGCAAACTAAACGACGGCCGGTACTTCTTCGGAACCGACACCATAAAAATCATCACCCCGAAACCGAAACCCTCTCCTTGGCTTTACCGCCACCGCCGCCGCTACAAATAATCCTTAATCATTAATCAATAATCATTCTCTGAGCCCTCTTCGTGTCAATTCGTGGATAAATAAAATATAAGTCTCGCCGCAGGCGACTCCGCAACTAAGAATTAAGTCCTGTGGACTCCTTACGGAGAACTCGAAACTCATATTTTCTCTAATCCGCGTCAATCCGTGAAATCCGCGGTTAAAAATTAACCAATTAACTACTCACCAATTAACAATAATCCATAGTTGCCACTAACGTTCAATTCGTATAAAATCAGAGTAGTCTCTTTGAGGTAGAATACAAGGAGGTATTGTGATTATACCAGACTGGTTTTGGATAACTTACACATTTGCTTTCGGCTGCTGCATCGGCAGCTTTCTCAACGTGGTGATTTACCGCCTGCCGCGTGAAAAATCCTTAGTCAAGCCGCCTTCGGCCTGCCCTGCCTGCGGCAAGCACATCCGTTTTTACGACAATATCCCCTTAATCTCGTACCTGCTGTTAGGCCGAAAGTGCCGCTACTGCAAAGCCGCAATATCCCCGCGCTATTTTATCATCGAATTAATCACAGGCCTGACATTCGTATTCACATACTACTTATTTTTCCGTTCGCACCTCCGCATGGGCATCCCTGAGATTCAATCAGGCGGCTGGCTGCTCTACCTGGTTACGATAATAATGCTTTCAGCCTTTATCGCCTCATCCGCTATCGACCTTGAACTGTGGATTATACCGCTGACGATTTGCTGGATTGTCACTGCCGTGGGGATAATAGCCTCCACCGCAGCCCCATTGTTAATCGACTACAAGCTCATCCGCGGCTATCATCTTTTGCCGTACGCCTCTGCCAAAACCGCCGCCCTCGCCGCCGGCGCGACTATTGGGCTGATTATCTCATGGGTATTTCTGGCAACCGGCCTGGTAAAAAGAAGCTACGACTTTGAAGAGGAGAGGGAAGAGGACAGCGGAAAGAGGACAGCCGACAGCGACGCCAAAAAGCCATTCGCGGACCCCGATTCCCGAATCAACCATCGTTTGGAGGCGTTTCGCGAGATGCTGTTTTTGACTCCCATTATTGCCTGCGCGTTGGGAGCCTGTTGGCTGACAAAAAACGTCGAGCCGGTACGCGATTTTTGGCTCAATTTCACACAAAAACCGGTCGTCGCCGGCTTTTTAGGCAGCGTCTTCGCATACTTTATCGGCTGCGCCATCGTCTGGGCGACCCGCATCCTCGGTACGTTAGGATTCGGGAAGGAGGCCATGGGCCTCGGCGACGTCCATTTGATGGGTGCCGCCGCGGCGGTGATAGGGCCGCTGCCGGTAACGGTGGCGTTTTTCATCGCCCCGTTTTTCGGGCTGGGCTGGGCCCTGGCACAATTGATTTTCAAAAAAACCCGCCAAATTCCTTACGGCCCGTTCTTGTCAATTGGGATTTTTGTTGTTATTATACTGCATGATCGCATCTGGTGGTATTTTTCTCAGGTGCTTGGCTGACAATAATGGAATAATGAAGGGGCGGCCCGGAGTTGTGAAGCAGCGGCGGGCCCCCGGTAAACAAAGGAGGTTAAAATGCAGACCACCGAAAGAAGACTCACGCTCGTACTTGTTTCAATCGCAATCGTGCTGATGCTGCTGTCGTCAGGGTGCGGCAACTGGAAGAAGAAATACGAAGCGCTGAACGTCGAGTACCAGAACCTTAAGGGGCTGCTCGAACGTGAGCGCGCGGAAAAACAGCAGCTCGCCGGCGAAGTCGCGTCGGGGCAGCAGACTATCGAAGAACTGCAGATGCAAATCGAGCAGCGGAATCAGAGCCCGGCAGAGGCATCCGGCTTTGGTGAAGGTTATGATGTGGCGTTCGACGCAGCGGCGGGGACGGTGACTGTCACTCTGCCAAACGCGATACTCTTTTCGCCGGGTAAGGCAGCGCTGAAGAAAACAACTCATACCGAGCTTGACCATATCGCCGATGTGCTGAAGAGTAAATACGGCGGGATAAGGATTAGCGTGGTTGGACATACCGACGCTGACCCGATTAAAAAATCCAAGTGGGCGGATAACTGGGAGCTGTCGGCGCAAAGGTCGCTTTCGGTGTTGAGGTATCTGATAAAACGGGGAATACCGGAGGACCTGATAGAAGCGGCCGGACGCGGCGCGAGTCAGCCTGTTGCGGATAACTCGTCATCCAGCGGTAAGGCGCAGAACCGGCGAGTTGAAGTGGTCGTGCGCATGAAATGAGAAGTTTTAGCGTCCTGTGTATCAGGGCGTACAACAAAATATTCAGCCCTGTACCGTATGGTGCAGGGCTTTTTTTATTCGGCCTGATACCAATTTTAGCCACGAATTCACACAGAGAAAATATGAGTTTTGAATTTTTAGTTCTCCGTAAGTCCACTAAGGGACGCCTTATGGCGGAGTCCATAGGACTTAGTTCTTAGTTTTGAGTTGTGGAGTCGCTTACTACTCTGCGAAGTAACATTCGCTACGTAGCACGAGTCGCGACGAGATTTAATTGTCTTTATCCACGAATTGACACGAAGAGGGCTCAGAGAATGGTTATTGATTAATGATTAAGGATTATTTGTAGCGGCGGCGGTATCTGTTAGCATTCGGTCGGGGTTTGTTTTTGGGGTTGATTATTTTAATGGTGTCGGTTCCGTAGAAGTACCGGCCGTCGTTTAGTTTGCCTATGACCTCTACCTGGTTTTGTCCGGGTGAAAGGTGCGGCATACAATCGGATTTATTGAATACGGCCATTACCCATGTGCACGGCCTGCCGCGTTTTCTCCACTGGAAAACATACTGGCGTTGTGCGATCACATTGCCGGGAGTTAAAACCAAACGTTCAGATTGATTGATATCACTGCGCAGAATATCCTGCGGCATTGCGAGCAACGCGACGATAGTTCTGCGTCGGCTTTGAGTATTCAGCACTCTCGGAACACAGAAGAGCTTGGCCCCGAGCATACCGGGGAACTCATAAGCACCCATATCAATCCTGCCGTCGACTATGCGCGGATTGCCGTCAAGGTCATTCGGGCAATTGGGGTCGAGGATATAATTGGGGTCGCCTGTATTGATGCACAGCGATTGGGGCAACAGGCGATAATCTCCGTCAATCCAGAAGTCGTCATTCGTATCTGCGGGTGTTCCGTTTACATCCCAGTAACCGGGTGATACAAAACACGGGTCGATGTCGATATTGCCAATGCCAGGCCAGCCGCCATCGATATCCGAGTAAGTAACAGTTGCCATGCTGTACTCATCATCATATATCTGCCCGCCGCTACTTGATGCGATATTATCCCAGAGAATACAGTTAATAATCGTTGGAAAGCTACTGTCGTAGTTATACATGCCGCCACCACGGTATGCCGAGCTGCCGTTAAAGGAGCAGTTGATTATATTCGGGTCACTGTGGGTGTTTAGCATTCCACTGCCAAGGAATGCCGAGTTACCGCTGAAAGTGCAGTTGGTTGAATGCGAATCGCTATAAAGGTTGCTCATTCCGCCACCGTATTCTGCCGAGTTGTCGGTGAATGTGCAGTTGGTTATATTCGGGTTACTGCGACGGTTGTACAATCCGCTGTTGTACATTCCGCCGCCTTCGTATTTTGCCGAGTTGCCACTGAATTTGCAATTGGTTATATTTAGATTGCTGTGACTGTTGTACATTCCGCCGCCTTGGTATTCTGCCGAATTGCCGGTGAAAGTGCAGTTGGTTATATTCGGTTCGCCGTGGCTGTTGGCCATCCCGCCAGCATAGTATGCAGAGTTGCCGGTGAAAGTGCAGTTGCTTATATTCGGTTTGCTCCAAGATTTATATAATCCGTTGTTGACCAATCCACCACCAACGTAGCCTCCAGAGTTGCTACTGAAAGTGCAGTTGCTTATTTTCGGGCTGCAGTTGTAGTTAAGCATCCCGCCACCGTTGCCGTTTTCTCTCAGTTTATTATTACTGAATGTGCAGTTGGTTACTGTTGGGTTGCTTTTTCTGTTGTACATCCCGCCACCACCGCTTCTTGTCGAGTTATTGCTGAAGGTGCAGTTTGTTATATTCGGGTCGCTGAATTCATTGTACATCCCACCACCGCGCCAATATGCTGAGTTGCCCGTGAGGATACAATTAATCACTGTTGGGCTACTTCTATCGAAGTTATACATCCCGCCACCATAGCGGTCGCTACCGTCAGCATTGCCGGCGGTGATAGTAAAACCATCGAGAATGGCTGTAGAATTCAGGCTAAAGCCTTCAGGATGATAGAAGATATGGTAGCAGTTATCCGTTCGGTTCGGGTCGTTGATTAAATCGCAGGGGTCAAGGCCGGGTGTGTCGTTACCGAGTAAATCGCCGCTGAGAATGGTTTCGTATATGTTCGGGTCACGGTCCTGCAGGGCGCTGCCGCCTGACGGAAAACCGCCGTAGAGTGCAACGCCGTTTATAAGGGCAAACGAGGTGAGTCTGTCAGAAGTGCCGTTGGGCTCGGCGGAGTTGGTGTCAGGGGTATACATTCCCTGTGCTACGTGAATCTGGTTTATGTCAGGATCAGATCTTGCATCGGCTAAGGCATCCTGCAGGAAATTATAAGCATCGGTCCAGGAT
>SDBV01004716.1_pt1 | contig 19448 bp, 16 predicted proteins | sample 2277081 | NCBI WGS metagenome assembly SDBV01 (sample SAMN10402039, study PRJNA504765) | marine sediment metagenome | isolation source: marine sediment core GS10_PC15, 223 cmbsf | place: Arctic Ocean: Southern Knipovich Ridge | collected 2010
GAATAAGGATGATTTAGGTCAGCATAACTAATATGTCAACATTAATTTTTAAGTTTACAAACAATATATAGAATAGTATCTTTTATATATCGGGAGATATATGAAAAGAATTCTCTTTTTATTCTTCATTTTTGCTCAATTTGCCTCTTTAGATGCTCAAGAGGGATCTGTGATCTGTTTGCATGGGTTTTTTCGCTCATATAAATGCATGATCCCAATGGGAAACGCGTTTAGAGAGGAAGGGTATCATGTCTATCTTTGGGACTATCCTAGTAGAAGAGAGACGATTGAAGGACATGCCCAGGATCTAGTCAAAATCATGCAGATGATTGCTAAGGAAAGGCCGGGAGAGCCAATCCACTTTGTCTCTCACTCGATGGGTGGACTGATCGTGAGAGCTGCCGTAAGCCACCCCCATTGCCCTCCCGAAGGGAAGATGGGAAAAGCTATCCTCCTCGCTCCCCCTAACCAAGGAGCCTCTCTTGCTAGAAAAGCCAAGCAACTCCGTGGAGCTCGCTTCTTCTTTGGCAAAAAAGCGGGAGAGCAACTGATGAATTATTCTCCTGAGGAAATGTTAGCCATCGGAGACTTCCCCTCTTCCATGGATGTGATGGTGATAGCCGGAACAAAACATGGACCTTTCTTGGGAAAATTCTTCGACGAACCCAACGACGGAAAAGTAGCGGTAAGTGAGACATATCTTCCTACTCCCCATACCCATAAAGTTCTACCTGTCGCCCATAATTGGATCATGACCTCTAGAAAGACGATTCAACTTTCTAAAGAGTTTCTCCATCAAGACCAATCTCAACCCAATCCCCAACATGGAACATTTGAGAGAGTAAATACCCTACATCACCACCACATGTTCGAGTAAATCTCTATAAAATCCTTGACGAACCTCCAGAAAATTTCTTATAGGGAAGGAATCACATTGGAGGATTTATGAGACGAGGATTCATCATTTTTTTGGTAGCGATTGGACAACTACTCTCGTTCCCAGTAGAGGCGCAGACAGTCGTGGGAATCCACGGAATTTTGACGAATGCAAGGAGTTTGCTTGCTGTAAAGAATGTATTAAAAAATAGCGGTTACGATGTCTACTTGTGGGAGTATGAGAGTCGAAAAGCCTGTATCCAGCAACACTCCGCAAAGCTTCTCCCCCTTCTCCAAAAGATTGCCTGCTGCCAACCTGGAGAACCCATTGACTTTGTTACCCACTCAACCGGAGCCTTGATCTTACGGTGTGCTCTGAATAGCCCTGACTGTCCTGAAGAGGCCAAGATCGGACGAGTTGTGATGCTGGCGCCTCCAAGCCAAGGGACCTCTTTAGGCCATCGCTTCCAAAACTTTGGCCTGGCTCAGTTTATTCTCGGAGAAAAAAGCGGGTACCAATTACTACACTACGGCCCTGAAGAAATGGCCCAGTATTTTGGAGAGATGCCTTCTACCACTGAAGTCCTTGTAATTGCAGGAACTGATGGGAATTCCCTATTTTTCAAATGCCCCAACGATGGATACCTCCTTGTCTCTGAGACAGCATTGAATGTCCCCTTCCACTGGGAAACCGTATGTGCCAGCCACGGGAGAATACTCACTTATAGCCAGGCTTTGTGCCTCATGCGAACCTTCCTACTCGACCAATAAAAAACACCCGAACCGCAATTGGTCCGGGTGTCTTTGAAATCATCAGGGAGATGAATGGAAAAAACCAATCTGTGTAGATTGGTTTTTGTCATCACTCTTAATTACTTTGGTGATCTTTCATACGATCATCTCCACGGTGGTCCATACGGCGGTCATCTCCACGGTGGTCATCTCCACGGTGGTCATCTCCACGGTGGTCATCTCCACGGTGGTCATCTCCACGGTGGTCCATACGGCGATCATCTCCGCGGTGGTCCATACGGCGGTCATCTCCGCGGTGGTCCATACGGCGATCATCTCCACGGTGGTCCATACAGCGGTCATCTCCACGGTGGTCCATACGGCGATCATCTCCACGGTGGTCCATACAGCGGTCATCTCCACGGTGGTCCATACGGCGATCATCTCCACGGTGGTCCATACGGCGATCATCTCCACGGTGGTCCATACGGCGATCATCCATGTGCCTGTCACTACTTTGCTCTTGGTCACCATGGAACACATTGCAGTGAGAACAGTGATGCTTATCTTCTGCTTGAGCCGAACTTCCAAAACCTGCAAGCAGGCAGGTAGTCAAAAGGGCACCAAACATCATATTTATTTTTTTCATTTATTTCTCCTTTAAAAAATTAGAAAACTAATCTCTACTTCTTGTTTCTCCGACAAGGTTGATTTAGTCAAAAACCATATCTTGACTCAACTTGCAAAAAATCCTCCTAAAATCCTGGCCTAATTGGATTTGAACAACATAAAAAGATCCCTGAGAAAATCATGGACTCCCAGGAATCTTCTATCATTTTCTCCTACAGGAAACTAGATCCCTACAACTTAGTTGTAACGGTGAGATCCATTTCCATTACGAGAATTCCCGTTTCGATCGTGGCCATTTTTTCGGTGTGCATTTCCATTATTGGAATGCTCATCTTCTCCAACAGGCTGACGACGGTCGTCAAGAATTTGGTGAACATTTCCGTTTTTGCTCACTTCTCTTGCCATCATCACCTCTTTTCCATTTGCCTTAACAGGAAAACCAACAACTTGGATTTTATCTCCAGCCTGAACCCGCACTTTAGATCCTTCCATCTTTCGGGCAGATCCTAAAATGACGTGCTTCTCTCCATTCTCAGTATCTAATACTACCTCGATATGGTCTCCTTTAGGCATTTTCATACGATTTACAGACTTCACAGTCCCTTCCATCTTCTCAACAGAGTGCATTTTTAGGGGACGATTCATGCTCCCGTTCCCATTATGGTTGCTATTCTGTCTTTCACTGCAAGTACCATCTTCAAAACACTGGTACCCTCCACGAGGCATATCAGAGTGTTGGGTATGACTAGCTTTTGCTTGCGCTCCGAGGGCCATTATACAAGTTGTTAGAATGGCACCAAATATAACAGATTTATTTTTCATAAGAGTCTCCTAGTAAACAAAGAAATTTCCTTCCTTTCCTTTATTTTCTAAGAAACGGGAATTATAGTAAACAAAATTTTTAGAATTAAAATATTAAAAAACAGCCATCTTAGAGAGAAACTACGACAATTCAATAGAATTGAAATATTACTATTGATAATTTAACTTTAAATACTGTAAAAATAAGAGATGAGATTTATGAAAACGTTCCTAGTTCTGTTTGCTTGCTTCTTTTTTCTTGGAAGCATGACACCTCATAGAAATGGGGGACGGAGCTTCAACCCCCAGAATATCCAGACATTTCAAGGAGAGGTTATCAGTATCCAAAGATTCTCTTTCGCCAACCGCCCGGCATCGCATATCCAGCTAATTCTTCGAACAGACAAAAGGGCTTACCCGGTTGAGATCGGCCCTTCCTGGTATCTTGAAGCACAAGGGGTGAGTGTCTACCCCGGTGACCTCCTGACAATCAAAGGCTCAATAGTAAAAATGAATGGAAAAGAGGTCATCCTAACCGAATCGCTCCAAAAAGGGGGAAGAACTCTCCAAATACGCGACTCCCAAGGCAACCCCTTATGGAACCACAACCCCCTCTTCACCAAAATCCGCCACACCTCCTGACTTTGTTAATCCGAGTCTCAAAAATCTACCTGCGACGGAGTGTTACTGTGGGTTTTGGATGAGTGCGCGGGAGTAGGAACGAAGAGGCAGGTCTTTTTCTAGGCGCTCAAGAAGGTCGGGATTGGCCAGAAGAAGACAACCCATGGAGAGCAAGTCAAACTCTTTATCTGCAAGAGCCTGAGCGCCGGTATGTGGGGTATATCCCCCTCCTCCAATGAGCGTCCCCGAGTAATGACTACGAGCAAATGCGGAAAGGGGGGTTGTGAGATAGGCTTGAGAGCCGTGGGTCTATGTCAGTCGCAAGGTGGAGGTAAGCCAGAGAGCGGCGGGAGAGCTCCTGGAAAAGGGTGATAAACACGAGCTTGTCTCTCTCATCTGCTGAAAAAGCCTGCATCCCCGGCAAGGGGATTGGAGAAAGGCGAATCCCAACCGGAAAAGAGAGCTTAAGGAGAGAATCAACGACTTCAAGAGGGAAACGAACCATCTCTTCCGGAGATCCTCCGTATGCATCAGCCCGCTGATTGGAGGCATAGTGGAGAAAGGCATCGAGTAAGTACCCCCCTGATCCGTGGATCTCGACCCCATCAAACCCTGCCTCTTTTGCTAATATCGTAGCCTGGACAAAATCCGCCAAGACTTGAGAAAAATCTCCCTCCACCATCGCCCGAGCCCCCTCATAAACGAGGTTGGAACCAGGAAGAGAGGGGCGTAGTGGGGAAAGAGGAGAGGGGGCAATGGGGCGATCCCCAGATCGAAATTCTGAGTGACCAAACATCCCTGCATGCCAAATCTGCGCAAAAATCCCCCCTCCCTCTCTGTGCACTTCATCTGTCACTCTCTTCCATCCCGCAACTTGGGCCGCATTGTAGAGCCCTGGGGTCTGGAAATACCCGTTTGCAGAAGCAGAGATCGCAGTTGCCTCCGAGATGATGAGCCCTACCTTGGCTCTAGCTCTGTAGTAACGAGCCATCTCGGAGGTAGGAATGTGCTCTTGTGTAGCCACCCTCCGAGTCATAGGGGCCATAACAAGAGAAGAAGGGAGTCTTAAAGCCCCTAATTCGTAGGATTTATTCAAAAAATGCAAAGACATACCAACCAGTATATCTGCTAGGTGAGTAAATTTGGAAAATAGTCGTAACATATTAATATTTAACATGTTAAAATGTTCCGACATTCACAGAAAAAAAGGTATTTTATGTCTATTCCCCACGATACGCCAGATTCCATCAAGCCTGATTGGAGCAGTCTGTGGATCAGTCCCTTAAAACTCGAAACAAACAAGAGACCTATTGACCCCGAAGCAGAGATCCCACAATCAACACGTAGAAAACTCCATTTTGGACAAAAAGAGAACAAGGGAAGCTCTAAAAACAAAATCGTGGAAATCACAAACTACCCATTTTTCAACACCCAATCCCCAGAAATGTGTGCCGACTACTTCCACCTCCGCGAACAAGTAGACCAGATTGAAGAAAGGATCACCCTATTTCCTGCACAAGAAGCAAAGTCAATCAAGGAGAGGATCAATAGTTTCCTGGAAAACCCCCATCTTTCAACTGAAGAGAAGTTGGCAGAACTTGGGATGATGCTTTTTTATCTCGACCGGAACGGGAAGGTCTCTTTGGATTCTCTTTCTCTTGTCAAGGATCGGGCATCAGAAATTAGAAAACAAGTCGAAGAAATCATTCAAGACCACACCAAATCCTATATCCCTTCTAAAGTCCCTTCTGGAAAAGGACACTATCTTCTGCGCGCATTTGCCCACATGACGGTTACCAGTACACAGAAATTGAACAGAGGAGCCCTTCTAGCTTTAAAGCGGATTCTGCAAGACCCTTCGTTACACATTGTCGAACACCTGCAAGCTGAACACAGGACACATATTCTCGCAGTAGTAGATGGTCTTTTGAATGATAGACGAATTCCGAGCTTGCTCTCCAAGCAGATCGGTGTATCCCCTGATTTACAAAATCTGATCCGATGGGACATGAAACTTGCTCCAAAAGACAGAGTGCAAGGACACCACGTCCTTTGGGCCGCTCTTATGTCTCTATTCTTTGATCTCCGCCAAGAAGAACTTCCGAATTGCTATGCCATTGCCTCTCTACTTTATATCTCGGAACACGCCCCCTATGAACACTTGGAAGCCTTGTTAAAATGGCTTATCTGTGGAAAGGTCTCTCTTCCAGGATTAGACAGAAAAATCCCCATCTCCCAACTCATCCAAACTCGTCTCCCAGGATCAAAAGAGCTAGAAGTTTTTCTCTCTTCTGAGAAGGGACTCGCCTTAACCCCAATGCGTCATCTTTTTGACACCTTGGAGATCGATCCCAATTTACCTCTTCTTCCTAAGTATCAACCTTTGAATAGATTGCTCGATTCCTCATTAGAGAGTACGGAGGCTGGATCTCAAAAAGCGTATGCCAAACAACTTTATGCCGCCTATAAGTACAACACTCTTGTCCATATGCAGCTACCTATCATGGAATTTACAGCCATGAACTATAAGATGGAAAGAGGGGACTTTCTAAACACCTTAGCTTCTATCCTCCATCCCAGAAGATCCTCTAGCCTGACGAGAACACCTGAGGAAATTGATGACCTCAAAAAACTGGCAGCTCAATTCAAATCACAACTTTATCAAAGAATTTTATTCGCGAACGAATCGGCAACACTTGAAAGTCGAGGTCTTCAGGAAATTCCAAGAAAGAGAGACGTTGTAGAGAGAATCTTAAAAAGTTCCGTCGGAGTATATCTCGAATCAAATGGAAAACTCCAGCCACTCCATTCCTTCTCTTCTCTTCAAAAAGCTTTAGATCATATTCTCACAAGCAGCTTCAAAGCTGTGTCTAAAGAAATTTCTAACCTCTCACTAAAGGAGTTTAGAGATGTGATCTACTCTGATGCTTTTTGTACAGACGTTGCTAAATTTTGCCTGAAAAACCTTAAGCAACCTGAGTTGACAGCCTACGATCTAAAGGAAAACGATTTCCTCTTACTCAAGCAAAATGGGGCTAGCTATCTCCCCATTCTAGAGGATGTGTATGGTGTCAAATCAGAATATGTCCGTCTCGAGTCCCATTCCCCTCGCGGGTTTTTAACAAAGCTGATAGAGACTCTCCAAAAACTCGACTCCTCCTTCTTTGAGCAAACCAAGAAAGTGCTTTTATCTACCTCAGGAACCCATATCTGGACTTTAGCCCCCACTCATTGGAAATCTTTTCAAGGGGTAACTGGTACCACTGAATATCTTCAGGATGAAATCTACCAGCCAGCAAGAGAGTTCTTGAAAGAACAGATACCTAAAAATGTATATAGGGCTATATTGGATCGGTATTGTGGGAAGAACCGGCAACTAAAGAGGGTGATAGAAAAATATTTTTCAGAATTTCACTCACTGACCTATGGAGAATTCCGATCTCATTTCTTCAAGAATTGCAGGCAAGAAAACCTCCCCTTTGCCTCAGAAGTTCTCGACCAAGAGCTTTGGAAAGTCCTACCAAAAACTTCTTCTTTGCCAGGTATACTTGCTCCCTGGGGTTACCCGCAAACAGGCGAGGCTCTGCAACGTCTCCAATCCGAAATAGGAAATCAACCTCTCCCCCCCTATCAACTTGCTAGAATCATAGCTAAACATCTGCAAAAGCACGAAATTGGGCTTGTTGATCCCTTCGAACTTGAGTTAGCGATTTGTAGTTATGCCTGCTTGCCACCTCCCGTTCATCTAGGAGACATGAATTGGACTCCAGAGAACGTAGAGGATCCGTCACACACGGAATTGATCCTACGCTACAATTGGGCCTTCAAACAGCTCTCTTTTTTCATCCGGGAGGAGAATTCCGAGCGATTAGAAGACGAGGGACCTTACAGAAAATTTCAACTGTCTTATCCATCAAAGTTCGGAACCAAGATCCAACGGCAACGAGTCTTCGTAATCAATTCCTAGTTGCTGAAGTAGGTAATGAGACCAAAGACTCCAACCAAAACGAGATAGAGAGCGACGATAAAGTTCAAAACTCTGGGAAAAATAAAAATGACGATCCCTGCTACAAGCGATAGGATGGGAACCACTAGGGGATGTTGTAACCACTGTTGCATAAAAAACCCTCTGAGGTACGTTTTTTCACATCATGGATAGAACTATGTTTTCACACAATATTTTTTATCTGCCCCGCGATCCACCCTGTTGTCCATGCGTTTTGGAAGTTGAATCCACCTGTAACTCCATCAATGTCGAGCACTTCTCCAGCAAAGTAGAGTTGGGGGATGAGCCTGCTCTCCATCGTCTGGAAATCGACCTCTGAAAGGGCAACCCCACCACAAGTGACAAACTCTTGTTTGTAGGTTGTCTTCCCCTCGATCTGATAGGGATCTTGTATCAATCTAGCAGCGATTTTTCGGAAGATCTTATCTGGTAGGGTGCCGACTTTTCGGGCAAACGAGATCTCCCAATGGAGAAGAAGTGCACGCCACAGGTTTTTGGGCAAAGAGATCGGACAGTGGGTAGCTAGAGTGGCCTGTGGATGGTGTTTTTTAAGGGAAAAGAGCTTCTCTTCGAGCATCGCAAGTTTGTAGGAGGGGGCCCAGTTCAGAAATACGGTCGTATGGTAGTTGAGAGCATGAAGATTCCTTGCCTCAAAGGCTGAGAGTTTGAGAACAGCAGGCCCTGAAAAACCCCAGTGGGTAAGAAGAAGAGGTCCCCGCACCTTTTTTCCCTTAGAAAAAGAGACCTCAACATCTTCTACAGCAATCCCCGATAAAGAGAGTAAAGGAGAGGTTGGGATAGGATAAGTGAAAAGCGAGGGAACAGGAGGTGTGATGGTATGCCCAAGGGAACGGAGCATCTCCCACCCTTGGAAACTGCTCCCAGTTGCAAAAATCAGAGAAGAGGCTTGTATCTGTTTCCCAGAATGGAGAGAGAGAGAAAATCTTTCTCCCTGTTTCTCGATATGATCGATCCCCTCTTGAAGAAGAAGTTCAATCCCCACCTTATCAGCCTCTCCGAAAAAACAGTTTAGGATCGTTTCCGAGGAGTCGGTGATCGGAAACATCCTCCCATCCTCTTCGGTTTTTAAAAGGACTCCTCTTTTTGCAAACCAATCAACCGTCTCTTGCGGACCAAACTGGTGGAAGGGACCGAGTAGTTCCTTGCTCCCACGAGGGTAGTTAGAGATGAGCTCTCTTGGGGAGAAACAGGCATGGGTCACATTACACCGCCCCCCTCCTGAAATCTTCACTTTCGCAAGAGGCTTTTTGCTTTTCTCGACAAGAATAACTCGTGCCTCAGGATGGTGCTCCTTGCAGGAGAGAGCCGCAAAAAAACCGGCAGCTCCTCCCCCGATAACTACAATGGGATCTTCTCCAAGCATGCCGAAAAGAATACCCCTTCTCCCTTCTTGGTACAAGACCTGCTTAACAAGTGAAAGGAGGAAAAATACCTATGATGGCAGGACTCTTTACCCTTATGTCGATCATCCTTGGATCGATCTATTTTCAGAAGCGGAAGCTCGCTTTTGTGTTGCTCTTGGTCACAATAGGCCTGTGCTGGCTTATGCTCTACTACCATGCAACAAGCACACTACAAATCAACTGGTGAGGGATATGATGAATAAATGGGAAATCAACTTAAATAGCTTACTTGTGCTCATCCTCTCAGCTATCCTCTTAGGGGCCTTTGGGATCCAGATCTTCAAACACGAGGGACCATGCCCTCTCTGTCTTCTACAGAGACTTGGGATGATTGGAGTAGCTTGTGGAGCTCTGCTGAATGTGAAATTTGGGGTCCGGCCGGCCCACTACGGCCTCTCTCTTCTCTCCGTGCTTCTAGGAGGGTTTGTAGCCCTAAGGCAGATCGCTCTCCACGTCTGCCCAGATTTTTCTGAATTTGGAGAACCGTTTTGGGGGCTATCCCTTTACACGTGGTCGTTTCTGGTTTTTGTGAGTACCGTAGCCTATATCGGCCTTCTTCTCCTCATCTTCGATCATCGCGAGAGACCCGCTGGAGATGCACCTATCAACTGGTTTGGGCAACTCGCCTTTGCCTTAATCTTTATCGCAGCTGTTGGGAATGTCGGGGTCTCTTTTTGGTTGTGTGGTCTAGGCCCCTGCTTTGGATAAAATCTTTCGAACAACGTAGGGCATAATCCCCCCGTGTAAGTAGTAATCGACTTCGAGCGGGGTATCGAGTCGGACGCGTAAAGGGATCCTTTCGATTTTGTTCTCTCGGGAAATCTCAAGCTCGATCTGTTGCCTTGGATGGAGATCTTCTTCAAGTCCCCGAAGAGAAAAGATCTCCTCTCCTGTCAACTGCAAAGTCTCATGGGTCATCCCCTCTGGAAATTCCAAAGGGAGGACTCCCATCCCGACGAGGTTGCTCCTATGAATCCGCTCAAAGCTAGCCGCTACAACAGCTCGGACCCCCAGGAGAGCCGTCCCCTTGGCAGCCCAATCTCGAGAGCTTCCCATCCCATAATCTCGCCCGGCGAAGAGGATCAGAGGAACTTTCCGGACACCATATGCCTCAGCTGCCTCAAAAATCGAGACAATCTTCCCCTCTGGTAGTAACTTGGTGAAACCCCCCTCTTTCCCATCGGCCATCTGATTCCGGATCCGGATGTTAGCAAAGGTCCCTCGCATCATCACGTTGTGATTTCCTCTCCTGCTTCCGTAGCTATTGAACTCTTTCTCAGAAATACCCAAAGAGAGGAGATATTTCCCAGCAGGGGTGTCGGCTTTAAAGGCCCCTGCCGGTGAGATGTGGTCGGTGGTAACCGAATCACCGAAAATGGCAAGACACCGCATCCCCTCAAACCCTTTTCTCGCGGGGATCTCCGATGTGAATCCTTCGAAGTAGGGAGGATTTTGGATATAGGTGTTCTTCGGATCCCAATCGTACAGAGCTGATGGTGTTGTCTCAATCGCATTCCACGTGGGATTATCATCAAGGAAGGTGCTGTATCTATTTGTGAATAATGAGGAGTTGAGATGTTCTCGCAGTACCGATTCGATCTCTTCTGAGGTAGGCCAAAGATCTTTGAGAAAAACAGGAGAGCCTGTGTGATCAAGTCCTAGTGGTTCTTTTTCCAGGTCGATATCGACACGTCCAGCAATCGCGTAGGCGACCACAAGAGGAGGCGACATCAAAAAGTTCGCCTTCACCGAGCTATGGATGCGCGCTTCAAAGTTCCGGTTCCCACTCAAGACACTTGCCGTGATCAAATCGTGCTCCTTGATCGCCTCCTCAATCGTCTCATCCAAGGGGCCACTATTTCCGATGCAAGTAGTACACCCGTAGGCAACGAGCTGAAACCCGAGCTTGTCGAGAGAGTCTTGCAAGCCCGACTTCGTCAGATAATCGCTCACCACCCGTGACCCAGGTGCAAGGCTCGCTTTGACTGCCGGATTAACCGAGAGCTTTTTCTCAACAGCTTTTTGGGCCACTAGTCCTGCCGCCACCATCACGCTAGGGTTACTCGTATTGGTGCAACTTGTAATCGCAGCAATCACAACTGAACCATCTGTCAAAAACGTATCACAAGGAAATTCGGCATATCCAGGGTTGACCTCAGCCTGGGAAAAGGGGCGATTGGTCACCATTTCCGACTCGCTCCACTCCTCGGATGAGGTATCCTCATCTTCCAAACCACCCATCTTATGCTCTTTTTGCAACGAGAACTTCCCATCCCCATGTAGGTGGATAGTGGGACTCTCTTTCTTTCCATATCCCCCCTCTACAACTGATTTTTGCAGAAGATCGAGAAACTTCGGCTTGAGCTGCCCAATCTCTAAACGATCTTGCGGCCGCTTGGGTCCCGCAACACATGGGAGGATCGTGCTCATATCTAATTCTAAGACTTTGGAATAGTCAATCTCTCCCTCTTTTGGCATTCCGAAGAGATTCTGGGCTCGTAAATACTCCTCTACTAAGGTAATCTGTTCGGCAGACCTCCCAGTTAAACGGAGATACTCGATTGTCTTCTCATCGACGGGGAAATAGCCTGTTGTTGCCCCATATTCAGGCGCCATATTCCCAATCGTGGCCCTGTCAGCAACGCTTAAACTCGCGGCCCCCTCACCGAAAAATTCGACAAATTTCCCCACCACATTCTCTTTTCGGAGCATCTCAGTCACCCGGAGAGTCAGATCTGTTGCCGTTACCCCCTCGCGGAGGCGACCGGTTAGATGGACTCCGATTACTTCTGGAAGAGGAAAATTGACCGGCTGGCCGAGCATGGCAGCTTCCGCCTCAATTCCTCCTACTCCCCAACCGACAACCCCCATTCCATTCACCATCGTCGTATGAGAATCGGTCCCCACAAGAGTATCGAGATAGAGAAGATCATCCTCATTTTTGGTCACAACGGTTGCAAGATACTCGAGGTTGACTTGGTGACAGATTCCAATTCCTGGAGGAATAACCCTAAATGAGGAAAAAGCCTTTTGCCCCCATTTGAGGAAGGTATAGCGATCTTGATTTCTCTCAAACTCAAACCTCACATTGAAAGCAAATGCGTCGCTTCTCCCCGACCGATCGACCTGCACCGAATGATCGATCACAAGATCTACAGGAACATGCGGCTGGATGAGATTGGGATCTTTCCCCTGGCTCGCCGCTACATCCCTCATCGCTGCAAGATCGACCACAAGAGGAACTCCAGTGAAATCTTGGAGAAGAACACGGGAGACGACAAAAGGGACCTCCCCTTCTTCACCTTTCCACTTGGCTAATTTTACGATGTCCTCTTCCCGTACTCGTTTCCCATCACAGTTCCGCAAGAGAGACTCGAGCATCACCCGGACTAAGACCGGGAGGGATGAGATTTTTCCCACCCCTTGCTCCTCAAGAGCCGGAAGTGAGTAGTATTTCTTACTTGTACCAGGAAGAGTTTGCAAGGTTTGAAAAGGGTTGGGAAGATCTGCCATACTTATGCCTTAGGGTTTAGAGATTGTTTCCCCCTTTTTCTCGTAAACTGATACTTTTTGACAAGGAATATGGAGCACTACCCAAGAAAATCCAGGATCTACAAGAGCAGCCCAATCTCAATAGATGAAGGCTAGTAGTTGGAGTAGTGGATGTAGCGAGGGGCTTCGTAGGTGTATTGGACACCGTTGCAGCAGGGGCAACGGACACAGTAGATCTCAGTGCAAGAGCAAGGAGAGCAATAGTTAAAGGTGTAGTTGACCGGAAGGGCATACCCATATGGATACGTATAAAAATCTTGGTATCCATAGTAAAGGTAATCAACTTCACTTGGAGAATAGGTCGTATACCTCTCCACACACCTACACCCACACACCCAAGCAGATAGGGTAGAGGTCGAGAATCCCAATACAAGCAGCAGCAATAAACCGATTCTTTTCATATACTTTCATTATAAAATGAAAATAATTATTAGACAACACGAAAAGAAGAGAATTATTTCCTATTTGGCTCAATAAAGGCTCTTTCGTAGTGATTGTGGCCATTATAGTAGATAATGATGGACTCTTGATCTTCCTGTTCATTAAACGTATCACAACCCAATTTCGTCGAGCCGTTATTCCACTTCCCCTCGGGTTGGTATAAGACAAGGGTCTTCTCGTAGAATTTGGCCACAGCAATCGCCTCTGGATGAGTCAGATAGGTAGCTGTATTCGATAGATATTTCAAATAAGATGGAAAGAGGGCATCGGAGAGTTGCCCATTCTTCTCCTCAATCTCAGTTTGCTCCGTCAACCTACTCTTTTCAGAGGCAAGTTCACTTATTATCTGCACAGTTTCTTCGTCATTAATGGTAAAAGGCAAGTTCCCCGAGTGAATTGCGTGGTCGAGAAGTTCAGTTGCAATTTCCTCTGGGAGCTCACCCTTATCAGCTTTTTTCTGCAGGTCTTTACAAAAACGGGCCCGCTCCATCTTTGCATTGCAGCGATAAACTCCCCGATCGTTGGGCTCCCCTACCATCCCGTGAAAGAGACAGCTCCCATCAGCTCCAGTATAATGACGAACAAGAGTCGTCCCATCCCCCAAATCGTAGTTCCTCCCTCTCATCTTTGGTTGTTTGGGTAAAGAAGCTAATAACTTCTGAAGAACTGATTCCAGATGATCTTGAAAAAGCGCCTCACCAGGGTGATTTTTGATATAGATTTCCAAAACTTCTCGGATAATATCATGATTTTTATTCTCCTCTTCGAGATAGAGCAACTGGAAATAGCTTGAGAGAGAAAACTGGTCTTCCTGCTTCTTTTCGGGATCGGATTCTGCGTGAAACTCTTTTAAAAACCTCTTTTTTGCCGCTTTGAGTGGATCAACCTCTTTCTCCTGATAGAGAGCGATGGCTGCGAAAAGATCTCCACAGGCGAGCCCTCCTCCTATGATAAAGCCGCTGGCAGTCCCCAAAGGAGAGGCGCGAAAATAGAGACAGGCACCCCCTACAGCAAGAAAGGCTAACGCAGTTAAAGCCACCGCCGTAATACTCTTTCCGTGCTCTTCGGCAAAGAGGCAAAACCGGGGCTGCACCCCATAATTGGAAATATTTGAAGTCCCCGGACTCATAACAAGCGATTATGACAAAAAATTGATATTTTGTCAAGGGAAACAAAAAAACCCGAGTGGAGAACCACTCGGGTAAACGTGCAATCTTTACGGAGTCTTCAATTAGAAATTGAAGGTAAACGCAAGATATGGTCCATGCATATCAGCATTGCTGTAGATATCAAGTGACCGACCTACTTGACCTGGAGCATCCTTTGTTTTCTCGGATTCTACGAACTCGATGTGATCAAGAGCTCTCACATACGAATAGAATTGGTAACCCACTTCGATATTCGCATCCCAGCATCCGCAGCCGAAACCATAGTTGAGACCAGTTCGCATATGTGTTGCAGGGACAATTCTCCAAATAGAATCGTTTTTAGCTGCGACACAAATATCTCTAATAGTGATTTGCTCTTCTCCACTCTTAAAATGGATAAATTTCGTATCGTTCTCTCCGACGAGTAACGCCCAGTTCACAGTTGCATTTAAGGAAAGGTTCCCACAAATGTAATAGTTGAAATCAAACCCGAATTGAGGACCTATCCCCCAATAAGAAGAATCCTGGACTACCCGATAAAAATCGTCGTATGCAAAGTCGCTGTAGCGGATTTTAGTATCATATTCAAAGTTTGCGTACTGCAAACCAACTTCTAATACTAGGTTTAGACATCCGCAATCAAGAACGTGCAATCCAAACACTCCCTCTACTCGATCAAAATCGAAACAGATCGAAGAGGAAGCAAAGTCTAGATCATCTTCCAGACAGTCAGGATGTCCTCTAGTTGGGAACAAATCGTCGTCCCTAGTTCTCTTCCGAACGCTGTGGTCAGCGTCAAGGTGTGTCCACGCTAATCTTAGATCTGTTGGACATGCGCAGTTGCAAAAAGCATACAGCGCTTCTATACGGAATCCAGAGTCATAGTTCATGTCATTTGCAATTCTTTGTCCTAAAAATTCGTCTACATCATCAAAATCTTGATCTTTGATTACGTAGTACGGGTTATCGACAATCGGCTCGAGATAAGTCCACTCGACGGTAAACGAGAACTGTCCCGGACAAGGACGGATGCTCGCAGTCAAAGCCCCACTCATTAAGAGAGAGACCCCAGCTATTAAGAAACCAAGTTTTTTCATTTTAACCTCCGTGAAAAAAACTTCCTGATATTTCGGCTTTGTTTCCCTCAAAATACACATCCCTTTTTTTTCTGCAAATTTTTTGTGCATTTTTTTTTCTTCAGAGGAGAAAAAAAAACCGAGTGGATCACTCCACTCGGGTAAACACCAAGGTTAAATAACCTCGAGACACTATTCTAAGATAGCCTTAGAAGTTGAAAGTCACAGAGACATATGGTCCATGCATATCAGCATTGCTGTAGATATCAAGTGACCTTCCGACTTGGCCTTCCTCTCGGCCACCCTTATCTGAGACAAATTCAATCGTATCAAGTGCTCTCTGGTAAGAGTAGAACTGGTACCCAGCCTCAATATTGAAATCCCAACAACCGCAACCAAATCCGTAGTTCAAACCTGCCCGAATATGGGTAGCAGGAACGATTCGGTAGATGCAATCATTTTTCGAGAACACTTCTATTTCAATCTCATCACCTTCTTGTTCAAAGATGAGAGTTTTTGTCTCATTTTCTCCCACTAGAAGAGCCCAGTTAGCTGTAGCAACGAGAGAAAAATTCCCACAAAGGCAGTAGTTGAGATCGATCCCAATTTGTGGACCAATTCCCCAGTAGCAAGAATCCGCAGCATATTTGATAAATTCATCCTCTTCGCCCTGCAGTGAAGATCCTGAACCAGGAATGCGGAATTCGTTTCGATGTTGCGTATCGAACCGGGCATACTGTAATCCCCCTTCAAGAGCGATATCTAAACAGCCGCAAGTCATGAATCGGTAACCAAAAAGAGCTTCGACTCGATCAAAATCAAACTTAATTCTAGAGGCTGCAAAATCATAATCTTCATCCATCTCTTCTGGATGTCCTACAGTAGGAAGAAGAAATCTTTCATCCTCCCCTCTTACTTTTACCCGGTCCTTATGATCGGTATTCAAATGTGTCCATGCGAAGCGGAAATCCGTTGCGCAATCGCAAAAAGCGTACATCGCCTCAAGACGAAAACCAGATTCGAAATCGAGCTCATTTGCTTTTCTAGGACCTTTAACATCGTCGTCCTCTTCACTGTTGATGACGTAGTATGGGTTATCAACGATAGGATCTAGATAGATCCACTCTGCTGTAAACGAGAATTCACCCGGACAAGGGCGAACGCTCGCAAAAAGAGCCCCGCTCATCAATAGGGAGACTCCAGCTATTAAGAAACCAAGTTTTTTCATGTTTACCTCCATTGAAAAACTTTTGGATATTTGCTTTCTCCCCCTTTCAAATGCAAGTCCCATGCCAATCCGCTTCACATAACCCCAGAGAATTCATTTGCAATCACTTGCATCCATCTCCCTACAGAAACTTATTCCAAGTTCCAGAATTCAAGATGTATAAAAACAAGAAAACCATTTGGATTTTATTATCACAACAGAGGGATACTTCCTCTCTGTGATCTCTCAAGTCCTCTGTGGTGGGATAAAGTATACTGAGAATGGGTTCATGCAAGAGTTTCGTTGCAATAGGGAGTTGAGAGGGAATAAAAAAACCCGAGTGGAGAGTCCACTCGGGTAGATTCGTGATAGGGTAACCCTATCTGCGATGTTGACTTTTGTCCTTAGAAGTTGAAAATCAAAGAAACATATGGTCCATGCATACCGGCATCGCTGTAAATGTCTAGCGAACGGCCTTCCATATTGTTATCAATAAATTCGATCGTATCAAGAGCTCTCACATATGAGTAGAACTGATACCCACCCTCAATGTTGAAGTCCCAGCATCCACAATCAAAACCGTAGTTTAAACCAGCTCTCATGTGAGTTGCAGGTACGATCCGATAGAGACAAGCATTTTTTACATCAACATCCAAATCAGGCCTTTCTCTTTGTAAGTTTTCAACAAGGAAACTCTTTGTCTCATTCTCACCAACTAGTAGAGCCCAGTTTGCTGTAGCAACAAAGGAGAAATCTCCGCAGAGACAGTAGTTGAGGTCGAAACCAATCTGAGGTCCAATCCCCCAGAAGCAAGACCGAGCTGAGTACACATCTAGCCGATCAATCCCTTCACCTAATGTTGTTTTTCCAGCTTCGTCAGTAACTCTCTCAAACTCGATGTATTTGTCTTTTACCTTCGTTTCAATACGAACGTATTGCAGACCAAATTCCATCACTAAATCTAGGCAACCGCAGTTAAGTAATCTGTATCCAAAAACACCTTCTACGCGATCAAAATCAAAATCGATTTTAGAAGCTGCTAAATCGTATCCTTGACCATCAAGCTCATCAGGATGTCCGACAGTAGGAATAAGATCTGTTTTTTCTCCTCTTCTAACTCTATCCTTCTGGTCTGAGTCTAGATGAGTCCAAGCTAAGCGAAAATCTGACATACAATCACAAAATGCATACATCGCTTCTAAACGAAAACCCGAGTTATAATCGAGTTCATTTGCTTTTCGAGGACCTACTACTGGATCAAACTCTGTACTACCATCATCAAACTCTTTATTTTGGATGACGTAGTATGGGTTGTCGATGATGGGATCTAGATAGACCCACTCTGCTGTAACAGAAAACTCCCCTGGGCAGGGACGTACGCTTGCAAGGAGTGCTCCGTTTAGGAAAAGGGAGACCCCTGCGATTAAGAAACCAAGTTTTTTCATGTTTACCTCCGTTGAAAAACTTTTGCACGTTTTCCTGAGGAACATACAGAACTGTTTTTTTTTTGCAAATGGGTTTCTTCATTTTTTTTGTTTTTCTCTCAGAAAAAAAAATGGGCGTCCATTTTCCGCCATCGCCAAAATCGATTACCACCACTAAATAGTGGGCAAGCAACGAAAAACACCCTCACACTTCTTTTTCAGGCAGTTTTGCAAAAACAAAAAATCCGAGCAAGAGACCCTGCTCGGACAGAGCAACACAAGCACAAACTCTTCGTGTTTAGAAGCTTAGAGACAACAAAACATACGGCCCATGGCAATCGGAATTTCTGTAGAAGCTCTTTTGCAATGGAGGAGAAAAGACCAAGTCAAGACCCGTATCGGTCTGCACCGTGTTGAGAGCCGTTAGCTAGAGAGCTGTTTGTTCTTTAGTCTAGATTTTGCTTCTCCTGTTGGTCTCTGCGTGCTTTTCCGGTCGCCTCTTTTTGCCGCTCTTTGGCTTCTTCAGCTTCTTTTATGAGCTGCTCAAGTGATCTCTTTTTTCGAAGTCAACTCAATCGCCTGGGTTTGGAGAACTTCTCTTAAAACCTCCTCCAGAACATATCTGAAGGAGAAACTGATTGACGTTTTCCGTTTTGAGAGAATCAGTCTGAGAAAGAGCAGAGCGAAACTTTGCCCCGCAAGCCGCTTTGAGGGATTCCTTTGTCTCTTGGAATCTTTTTAGTGAAAAAAAGGACTTTAGGATAAAAATCCCCAGATACGTGGGAAAATTTTAAAGAGCCTGGAGATTCACCCCCGATCATAGCTCGAGGCTGTTTGGTTCAATTTGTCTCTTGGATTGGAATCTTTTTAGTGAAAAAAAGGACTTTAGGATAAAAATCCCAGATACCCGGGGAAATTTTAAAGAGCCTGGAGATTCACCCCCGATCGTAGCTCGAGGCTGTTTGGTTCAAACGGAAAAAAGGACAGTACAAGTGGTACGGACTTTCTTTCCGCTTGGGACAAACAGTCCGAGATACGATTGGGGGCGGCTGGATTCGAACCAGCGTATCCATAAGGAGTCGGATTTACAGTCCGATGCAATTGGCCGCTATGCGACACCCCCGAAAATGACACGCCTGTCTGTAGACAGGCGTGCTATATTGCTGGAGAAAGGAATTGAACCCTCAACCATCCGATTACAAGTCGGGCGCTCTACCAATTGAGCTACTCCAGCATATGTGAGAATCTTATAGCAAAGATGTTGGTTTTCCAACAAGCTACTCTTTTTCCTCCTCCTTCTCCCGAAAATCTTCTTTTGTTGGCTCAAAGGCCTCTCCTTCTTTTGGAAGATTCCGCTCCCGCTCTTGGGGTTTGGGTTGCTCCTGACCTGGCTTGAAGGGGAAAGGAAGAGGTTCTTGAGAAGTCTCTTCGACTCGGTAATCTTTGTTTGCCATCCGGTATTTGAGCCTTGCGAGAGCATCTGAGTCGACCGGGGCCTGAGGAGTTGGGG
>SDBV01004717.1_pt1 | contig 19444 bp, 19 predicted proteins | sample 2277081 | NCBI WGS metagenome assembly SDBV01 (sample SAMN10402039, study PRJNA504765) | marine sediment metagenome | isolation source: marine sediment core GS10_PC15, 223 cmbsf | place: Arctic Ocean: Southern Knipovich Ridge | collected 2010
CTCCAAGCGGAATGTTTTCTGTTGCCGCCGACATGGCATCCATACCTATTTTCAGATGCCACAGTCATAACCCACAACATCATTTTCACCAAGATCAACTTCAGATGGCTAAAGTGTTACACATATCCAATGTTCCGGCACATCGCCGAGCCATGGGATGCCGGAGGGTTTCATGGGGGCGTTGGGGTTGAGGCCTTTGGTGACCGCGTGAGAGATGACCGCCTGCCGCTTTTCCTTCAACAACTCAATCAACCGCCGCTGCTCGGCCACCAAGCCGTCGATCTTCGACGTTTCCGCATCGAGGAAAGACGCGATGGCGGTTTGCTCGTGTATCGGGGGGCGCGTGATGTGGAGATTCTCGATCACATTCATCCCGATGTTCTGCTGCGTACCGAAACTCCAGTTGAGCGTGACTCCTTCCTGAAAGTTCCGTGATCGCAGGAAGTTCAGCACAAATCTCGGAGCCGAACCATCGTTGCAACGGATCGCAGCCAAGGGTGACCAGATGCTGAATTCTCGGTCGGCTTCGACTATGGCAGTTGTGCCGGTGCTCGCACCAGACTTGACCATATAGATGTCGCCGACTTCTGGCTTGTACTTCTGGCAGTAGCGATCGTGATCGGCTTCGGCGATGAAACCACGTATCTTTGAGAAGTCTATCTCGCCAGAAGAAACCGCTTCGGCTGACACAAAGGGAACGCCTTCGTCAATGAACTCGGGCGTCTCGTGTGGCCCATCGGTGACCGGCGTCGAAACGATATGCTTGATTGCGGCGACTTCCCAGTGTGCAGGTACTTCCCCCAACCACTCAACGCCGCTGTCTTCGTACTTTTCATAAGCTGGAAAACTCATTGCGACAGCTCTCCGATCATTTCAACGATACGATCCGTCACGCCTTTGAGTTCCGCATCGATCTCGTCCAGCTCGCGGGGCGGTGTGAAGACATAAAAGTGGCGGTTGAAGGGGATCTCGTAGCCGGTCTTGGTCTTGTCGTGGTCGATCCAGGCGTCGGGGACGTGCGGCACGACCTCCCGCTGGAAATACTCGTCCACATCCTCGCCCAGCGGGACCTCTTCGGTGTCTCGCAGTTTGGAGTCGGGTTTCGGTTGGCCTTTTCGTTTGCCTTTGGTTTCTTTGACGATCTTGCCGTCTTCATCACGCTCCGGTCGCTCAACCGTGATCGTCTGGTAACCAAAATCGGCGTTCTTGAAGATGCGGCTGATGGGGACGGCGGAAGAACCGGCGGCCAGCGCCTTGCCGCGCACGGGCTTGCCCGTTTCGGGGTCGATGTGGACTTCTTTGGCTTTGCCGAACAGGCGGGTGATCTCGGCAATGTGGTCGTCGCTGAGTTCCTTGCGCTTGCTGCCTAGACTCTTGCGCATCTTCTGCCACATGGCACTGGCGTCGATCAACTGGACTTTGCCCTTGCGGTTCTTCGGCTTGCGGTTGGTCACGATCCAGATGTAGGTGCTGATGCCCGTGTTGTAGAACATGTCGGTCGGCAGACCGATGATGGCCTCCAGCAGATCGTTCTCCAGCACGTAACGGCGAATCTCGCTCTCCCCGCTGCCCGCGTTGCCGGTGAACAGGGGCGAGCCGTTCAGCACAATCCCAAAACGGCTTCCTCCGTCTTTGGTCGGCCGCATCTTGGAGATCAGGTGCATCAGAAACAGCAGCGAGCCGTCGCTGACTCGCGGCAGGCCGGGCCCGAAACGACCGTTAAAACCTTCCTTCTCATGTTCCTTGGTGACTTCCTTCTTGATCTTCTTCCATTCGACGCCGAAGGGGGGATTGGAGAGCATGTAGTCGAACTGCTTGCCCGGCAGGCCGTCGTCGGAGAGCGTGTTGCCGTGGATGATGTTGCTGATGTCCTGGCCCTTGATCAGCATGTCGGCCTTGCAGATGGCGTACGACTCGCCGTTGAGTTCCTGCCCGTACATCACCAGCCGAGCGTCCGGGTTCTGGTCGCTGAGATGATCCTCGGCCACCGAGAGCATGCCGCCGGTCCCGGCCGTCGGATCGTAGAGCGTGCGGACGACGCCCGGCTTGGTCAGCGCGTCGTCGTCTTCGATGAACAGCAGGTTGACCATCAGCCGGATGACTTCTCGCGGCGTAAAATGTTCCCCGGCCGTTTCGTTGGAGAGTTCGGCGAACTTGCGAATCAGTTCTTCAAAGACGTGACCCATCTGGTCATTGCTGACGACTTCGGGATGCAGGTCGATGTTGGCGAACTTTTCGGTGACCAGGTAAAGCAAATTGGCCTTGGCCAGTCGCTCGACCTGGGTGTGGAAGTCAAAGCACTCGAAGATGTCGCGCACCGCGGGCGAGAAGGCCTGGATGTAGGAGAACAGATTCTCGCGGATGTTGTCCTGATCGCCCATCAGTTTCTTGATGTCCAGCGGCGACGTGTTATAGAACAACTGCCCCGACTTCTTCAGCAGGAACGGCTCCGGGTTCAGCTTGGCCTTTTCCCGCTTCTCCTTCTCCTTCAGCACGGCCTTCTTGGTCGGATCCAGGACGCAATCGAGACGCCGCAGCACGGTCAGCGGCAGAATGACCCTGCCATATTCCGATTGTCTGTAGTCGCCCCGAAGCAGGTCGGCAACGGACCAGATGAACGAAGATAGGTTTTGCTGATTCATGGACGATTTCGCATAGAACGCCAGGCCGGTAATGAGCAGGCAGGCCTGGGGAATCCGGTACCAGCAGCCCAATATACCGCCCCCTCCCCAGGACTGCAAGCAAGTGGGCGGCAGGATGGGCAGAAGTGGCCGGTTTCGGGTATGGATCAGTCGGAACAGGCAAACAGGGAAGGATTGCGGCAGGGCCGGGCACGGGCAAAAGCTCCCGGTTCCACGATCTGAGGTAACTGGGATCGGCCCCAGCCGCGTCACCCCCCTGCCGCGGATCGACAGATCACGATATATTGCCGACCGGCAAGAAAAAGAGCGGCAGAAGGCCGGATCCCGATATCCAGAGCCGACCTTTTTCAGCGTTAACGAAAGTGCTTCACATCGTGTTGATCAGCGGAAAGGTGGGGACCATGTCGAGAAACTGGGATTGGATCGACAAGATCGAAGACACGGATTCGTTGCTTCGCGCGGTTTGCCGACTGCGAAGATCGCTGAAAAAGTATCTCGATGAGGACGAGCAGTCGGGCTGCACTGCCGAAGAGTGCTGTCCCAAGTTGGAACCAATCACCAAACGTCATCCTGTGAAGAAGGCTATCATCAAGATCCAGCAAGCAAGCAAGGGCGTTCGTAATCAAGTACTTCTGCCTGTAGATGGGATGAAACTCTGGGAGCGTTTGCGCCGTTGCAACAAGCCTCATGAAGGTCCCCGTAGTAAAGTAGCTGTGTATCAGGCCGCCGTGGACCTCTTGGATTGGGCACAAGAAACGGAGGAACGCCTCCATATCTACATCGACTCTAAGCGAAACACTGGTCGGGAAGAAGACTCAACGTCAGGTCCCAATGTGTCGAAGTTTTCGTTGCAACGGGCCGAGTTTGCGAAGCCCTATCGGGAGCAGCCGGGGACTGTGTACGAAGAACATCCAAACCGAGAAGATCTTTGGCCCTATTCTACGATCTATCAGGATTACCTAAAGAAATACCCCGACGACTCGGAGGCCAGCCCAAGCACAATCCGCCTGGCCTACAGTCGCTACGGCGACCGATTCTAGGACCGACAAGTCCGACAAGTTAACCTGTCGGTTCTGTCGGTTTCCGCCGCAATCAGCGCAACTCCTTGTCGTGCCATGACTTAGGGGTGGCTCAAAAACACTCTTGCCGACAGCAACTTGTCGGTATCGAATTCCAGCGAAACATGGCGAGCAATTAGCTTGCCTAGAATCCCTTGTTGCTGGAATCTCTGTGATGAAAGAACGTCAATCGCCGCTGACGGCCATCCTTCGAGCTGCTGGTTGTGAACCAGGGAGCATTCATCTTCGTCCTCATGCCACGGAGGCTCCCAGATGAACTTTCGACTGGATCCCGAGGATTTCCGTTCGCTCGTTCGCATTGTCGTGGCCGAAGTTTTCGCGCAAACCGAAGCTGACAGAGAGAAGCTCGACGGCCGTCTCGGTTATACGGAGCCGGAGGCGGCCGCATTGCTTGGCGTTGCCCGCCACACGTTGAGGGATTGCCGATTACGGGGTGAGATTTCCGCCCGGTTGGTCGGTCGACGGTACATTTACTCGCGAGAAAGTCTCTTGCGTTTCTTGAACGGGAGCAAACCATGAGCAAGCCAACGAAAGCCCCACAGCGGCTTGATGCCGACACCGTACGCCGCGCTGCCGATGAGCGTTGGCCTGAACTGCTGAACCGGCTGGGTGGAGTCCCGGTCGAGGTACTCGATGGGAATCATCATCCATGCCCGTTGTGTGGCGGAACCGACCGCTTCCGCATGATTGACCAAGCACGCGGCGCGGTAATGTGCAACCAATGCTTCTGCGAGAAAAACGGCGACGGCTTCGCGGCGCTAGGGTGGTTGACTAACCAGGACTTCGGGGCGGTGTTGCGGTTGGTAGCTGCCGAGGTGGGCGTCAAGGCAAACGGCAACAGCACGCCGGTGGATGTTATTACCCAGGTTGCACGGCGAAAGAACGTCACGCCGGAAGCGCTGAAGGCGTTTGGTGCCGAGGTGGCCGATAGGAATGGGACTCAGGTATGCCGGGTGCCGATGTACGGCGTCGACGGCAAGTCGTGCGGATTCTTCGATATGGCACCGACCGACGAACTTGATAAAGGCAAGATGACACAGGGCAGCAAGCACGGCCTGTTTATGGTAAACGCAGTCGATCCGCGCCGTCCGGTAGTATTAGTGGAGGGTGTCAAGGATGCGGCGGCCCTGCACGCGATAGACATTCAAGCCGTGGGGCTACCTACTTACCGCATGACGGCGACATTCGCACGGGCGTTCCGTGATTGCAAGGTCATCATAGTGCCCGACCGTGACAAAGCCGGCATAGAGGGAGCCAAGTTCACGGCGGCTAACCTATTCGGTGTAGCGGCTGAAGTAAAGATCGCGGAACTGCCCGCGCCGTACAAAGAAACGGGGGGTGGCGACGTTCGGGATGTGTTGCGGATGAAAGACGGCAAAACAAAGGTAACAGATGCAATCGCGCACGCGAAGGCGTGGAACTCATCCGACAGTGGGCAACCGAGCGAATCTCCGATAAGTAAAGGCAAACCGGCCGCTATCACAAACGCCCGACTGGTCAAAGACGAAGACGGCCTTCACGCCGAACCGATCCCGATGGCAAAGGTTATCCAGTCGATCCTTGCGGCAACCGACGATTGGCCACGCCGTGTCGATAACGCGCTTTTCGCACACGATAGCGAGAGGATTCATTGGCTTGATACGCCCGCTTCGCTTTTCGGCTGGATGGCTGGACGGTGTGGCGTGGTCGACTGGCGACGGGTTCAGGGGTGCGTTTCAAAGGAAGAGACCTTCCACCAATTGCGACGGGTGGCAACGTCATACGTGGCGATCGAGAACTTCCCGCATTGCCCGGCGATTGACGGCCACTATTACACGTGCCCGACTTCGGAGCCCGGTGACGGCAAAGCCCTTGCCGCGTTGCTCGATTTCTTCTGCCTGCAAACACCACTTGATCGGCAGCTCTTGGAAGCCCAGTTTGCAACGCTGGTTTGGGGTGGCCCGCCGGGAACACGGCCGGCCCTAATGATCACCGCGCCGGCTGGTCGGGGCAAAGGCAAAACGAAGCTTGCCGAAGCTATGGGCCGACAGTATGGCGGGCATATCGACATCAGCCCCCAGGAAGACATCGGTACAATTAGGCAACGCCTCTTGTCGCCCGGCGCCGGATCGAAGCGAATCGCCCTCTTGGACAATATCAAGCGGTCGCGATTCAGTTGGGCCGAGTTGGAAGCGTTGGTCACGATCGACGCAATCAGCGGCAAGCGAATGTATGTAGGAGAGGCGAGCCGGCCAAATTACTTGTGTTGGGTTATCACGCTCAACGGCGCGAGCCTATCGACCGACATGGCACAACGGGTTATCGAGATTCAAATTCGCGAGCCCGACTATGACCCGAGTTGGGAAGAGAGGATCAACCGATTCATCGCGGAAAACCGGCCGGCCTTACTCGCGGACTTGGTTGGATTCTTTCAACGACCAAAGAAGACGCTTCGCCGATACTCGCGGTGGGCGGCCTGGGAAGGCGAAGTGCTTGGCCGGGTCGAAGATCCTGATGGCTGTCTTGACCTGATCCTTGAACGGCGTGGGCAGGCCGACGTGGAAGAACAAGAGGGCCAGATCATCGAAGACTATCTCGCCGCAAGGTTGGCGGCCCTTGAATTAGACGCGGATCGGGCCGACGTGTTCATTCCCAATTCAGTGGCCGCCAGGTGGTACAACGCCGCGACCGGTGACCGGGCCAGGGTTGCCGCGGCCAGCCGGGTACTGCGTCAGATGATCAGCGAAGGCCGTATCAGTCGATTGGTTACGGCCCGAGCCGGGTCAGCCGGAGCCCGTGGCTTTCGGTGGGTTGGGGAGCACGCCGACGCTTCTGACGTTACCCACTACGACCTTGAGCAAAGAATTGCCCGGAAAGCTGAAGAGAGGCCGCAAGCCACGAATACCGCGGGGGAGGGCGAAGCATGGTAAACAAGGCCGTTTTGCTTGCTGACAATACTGACACTTCTGACACTTATTCCCTATTGTTATTCCCTCTGTCTCAAAAGCACACGGGACGTGTAATGGGTATAAGGGAGAACAATAGGCGGGAAGTGTCAGTTCTGTCAGTAGCGTCGGTGGTTGGGAGGTTGGCCCGATGACGCGAAACCTTCCCGCTGAATTGCGGCCCGAGATGATCACGGCCGTGGTTGACACGCGCGAGCAGATCCCCCTCGACTTGGCACCGTTACAGACAACGCTCGGCACGTTGGCAACTGGCGATTATTCGGTGGTCGGCTTGGAGCACGTGGTGGCGATCGAACGCAAGAGTCTGCCCGACTTCCTATCGTGTGTCGGCACCGAGCGGCAACGGTTCGATCGCGAGGTGATGCGACTGTTGGCCTATCCGGTCCGCTGTTTGGCCATCGAGGCGACCTGGCAGGATATCGAGGCGGGCGAGTGGCGATCGAAGGTCACGCCTCAAGCGGCAATTGGCAGTTTGCTTGGTTGGATCGCCATGGGGCTGCCAGTGATCCTGACCGGCGACCACCAACGCGCCGGCCGGTACGTGTCGCGGCTGTTGTTTACCAGTGCAAGGAGAAGATGGCGAGAAGGCCGGGCGCTGATCAAGGGGATTGAGCAATGACGAGCAACAATCAAGCCCCAAAGGTGGCAGGTGGGTCTATCGCTGGGGTTGCCAGCCGGGGCCGTGGCCGGGAGCGGCTGTTGACAAAGCAGACCAAAGACCGATAATGAAGGCGTAAGAATTGAGGCTTCGGCCTCGAAGTATGAGGATTCGGATGATTCAAAAAGGCCCCACCCCTCGGCAACCGTGCGCTAGTGGCGACACAGCGCGGGCACCTTCATACGTGCCTTTACAACGATTGCCGGGGGCTGGGGCTTTTTTGCTGCGCTGCGCGTGGCGGGAAGGCCGGCAGAAATGAAAGCCTGGCTATTTCAGGATTCCAGACAGAAAAAGAAGCTTGGCGACAAGGCCCCGTGGAGTTGCGGCTGGATCGATCCCGAGGGCAAGCGGAAATCGAAGCGGATCGGATCGAAGTCGATGGCCGTGAAGTTTCAGCGGAAGATCGAAGGGCAGTTAGCGGCCGGAACGTACGAGGGCGAAAGCCGTAAGACGTGGGCCGACTTCCTGGCTGAATACGAGGCGAAAATTGCAGCCGGAATGGAGCCGCAAACCCGACAGATCACCTTTGGTGCCTTGAAGCATTTCGAGCGGATCGTCAAACCGAAGCGAATTCAGGCGATCAAGACACAGACGGTTGATAAGTACGTCGCACAACGGCGAACCGAGCCAGGAAAGAAGCGGGGGGCCGTGGTGAGCCCGGCAACGGTCAACAAGGAACTGCGACACGTTAAGGCAGTATTGCGGATTGCCCACGAGTGGGGCTATTTACCGAAAATGCCAAAGGTTCGGATGCTGCGGGAGCCGGAAAAACTGGTCACATACGTGACCCCCGAGCATTTCGCGGCGATGTACCGGGCGTGTGACGTGGCGATCCGGCCAAAGGGCCAGCCCTATCAGACGGCTGACTGGTGGCGGGCATTGCTGACGTTTGCCTATATGACCGGCTGGCGGGTTTCCGAGCCGATGGCCTTGCGGTGGGATGACGTATCGCTCGATGAAGGATGGGCGATCACTCGGCACGGGGATAACAAGGGCAAACGAACCGAGCGCGTGCCACTACACCCGGTCGTGGTCGAACACCTACGCCGGCTGGTCGATGCCTCGATCGACAATCCTGTCGTTTTCTACTGGCCACACCATGAGCGGACCTTGTGGGCCGACTTCGCCCGAATTCAAGAGGCCGCCGGGATTCACCTACCGTGCCACGAGAAGCATGAGCATACCCCGGCGTGCCACCTGTATGGCTTCCACGATCTACGGCGGGCGTTTGCCACGGTCAACGCGCCGACGCTCACCGGAGACGCCCTACAAGCCCTGATGCGACACAAGAGCTACCAGACCACCCAGCGATATATCAACATGGCCCAACAGCTTGACGACGCGGTTGAGACGTTGCACGTACCGGATGTTTTGAAGGCCGAATTGAGTGCAGAGTGAGTGTTGCCCGAGATGAGCCGCCAAAAGACCCGCAACGCTTTTCCATAAGTCGTTGCAGGAATTTGGCTTACAGAGTAGGCCCGGAGGGATTTGAACCCCCGACCAAGGGATTATGAGTCCCCTGCTCTCACCGCTGAGCTACGGGCCCAATCGTTGGATTTGGCTGCCAAGACTAGCCTAAGCCAAACCGAGGATCAGGGCAAGGACGGCTGGGCGACGGGCCCAGTGGCGCATGGGGGCCCAGTGGCGCATGGGGGCCCCGTGGCGCATGGGGGTACGGCCGTCGTTCATCACGGCCGACCGTAATCAGGACGGTACGGCCGACTCGCGATGAACCGACGCCGCTGGGAGACAGGGGTTGTGCAACTATTGGGCTGGTATGCCCGAATAGGGGGCCGGACCGGGCGTGATCGTCTGTCCCGTAGCGCAGGGATCACACGGATTGTAGGCAGGGCCCGGGACCCCGAACGTGGCCGACGGCACGCAAGGATTGCAAGCCGCGCCGCGGAACAACCGACCGCAGCACCGGCAACCAAGTGTCCCAATCGTCAGCGTCAGGATAGCCGTCAGGATTAACAGCTTCTTCATAATACTTCTCTCCATTCGAAACCTACTGCTTCCTTCGCGAAGCAACTGCCACGTCAACTCTACATCACGTTTGGTGATGTGCAAATGCAACGGCCGGGTTTTTTTGAAACGAGCCGGTTTGCAATTTTGCCGTACACCGGGTAGAAAAGAAGCTACAATAGCTTTAGCCGCTTCGGCACCCTCGAATTGGGGTGAAATTCGGCGTCGTGGATCAGCGGGAGAATCCCCGTCCGCGGCGTGGTATTGCGCGACCAAGCGTCGTGGCGGGAAAGGATCCGGAAAACACACCCCGACCCTGCTTGCCCGTACAATTCGGTAATGCCCGTACAATTCGGTAATGAAGGAAAAGACGATGCCTCGCCGACTGGCCCCACGCATTACAATCTTGATGTTCCTGCCGGCCTTGGCCTTCGCGGTGCCTTGCGCGGCGGCCGAGGAGCCTTCGTCACACCTCTGGCTGATCAGTACTCGGGCTGCGCCGCGTTGCGGTTCGATCGATTCGGCCAAGGAGCATCTCGGGTACTGGCGGCTCGAGGACGATTGCCAATGGGCGAAATCCGACGCCGAGGGGTTCCTCGATCCGTCGGAGAACTCCCTGCCAACGACGATTTTCGTGCATGGCTACGGGCTACGTGAATGTGAGGCCGTATCGGCCGGCTGGGCCCTGTATCGTCGGATCGAGTGCAACCAGGCCGACCGACCGCATCGGTTCGTCATCTTCTCTTGGCCCAGCAATCGGATCCGAGGCACCCGATTCAGGGACCTTCGCACCAAGGCCGCTCTGTGTGATGTGCAGAGTTACTACCTCGCCTCGTGCCTGCGAGACGTCGGGCCCGAGGTGCCTATCGATCTGGTCGGCTACAGTTTCGGCGCCCGGGTGGTCACCGGCGCATTGCATCTATTGGCGGGCGGCCAAGTGGCGGGAAGGAGTTTGCCGGAGATCAACGAAACGGACCGGCCGCTTGTCGAAGACCAACCGCAGCCCCCGCGACGTGCCGTGCTGATCGCTCCGGCCTTGGACGCCGACTGGTTGGCCCCGGGCCGTCGCAACGGGCGTGCTCTGGAGGAAGTCCGACGCGTGCTGATTGTCCGAAACCCGCGCGACCCGGCCATGAAATGGTATGCGTTGTTGGATCGTCGTCGCCGGCCCAGGGCTCTGGGGTTCAGTGGCCCGACCGGTGGCGTGGAAACGGGACGCGTGGAAACGATCAACGTCAGCCGTTCGGTAGGCCGAGACCACGATTGGTTTCGCTACCTGCGGGCCCCCGCTTTGAACAGCCGGCTGTCGCGATTCCTCTTTTCCAAGTAGCCGACCAGCACGACCGTCGCTTCAGGCAAACGTTCGCTCCGCCGGGCGGCGGCGTAGGTAGTACCATAGCGCGGCCACGCCGGCCAGGACCAGCAGGCTGCCGTTCTGCGATATGCTCAACTCCGTGCCGAAAACGCCGCTCTCGTCCGTGCGGATGATCTCCAGTAGGAATCGGGTGATCGGATAGATCGTCAGCATCACGGCTAACAATTGACCGTCCCGTTTGCAGAACGGATCGTAAGCCAGAAGCAGCAGGCACAACAGCAGGGCGTTGATCGCGCTGTACAGTTGCGTGGGATGAATCGGGCGTACGGGCCGATCCGTCTGGGGCGGGCCTTCGACGTGCCACTGCGCCACGTAACGGCCCTTTTCCGTGGCTACGGAAATCTTATTGGCATTGAGCAGGGCCCAGCGAGCTCCCTTGACCGTCTCGACCGGCCGGCCGTCGACGACCGTGACCCGTTGTTCCGGCTTCAACCCATACCGACTCGGCGGCGAGCCCGGTTCGACTTCCCCGATCACCGGTCGGTCATGGCGGTCGCCGGCGATCTTCAGTCCATGGATCAACCGCCGTCCCTCGAGTATCTCGCGGCGCTGGGTCGGGTCCAAGACCGGACCGGCCTGCAACGGCCACGCGATGTCCCGGGGAATTCCTTCGACGGCGAAGACCATCTTGTTCAGTCTCATCAATTCGCGAGTGGCCCTTCCGACCGATCGGATCGGCTCGCCGTTGATATTCGAGATCACCTGGCCCGGCCGCAAACCCTGTTTCCACGCGGGGGAGTCTTTCTCAAGCTCGACTATTTCCGGCCGGCCTTGCGCGTCGGCGACAATTCGCAGCCCGTGAATCGAGGTGTGTCCGTGCATGATCTGATGATAATGGGCCGGGCTATCGCCGGGGAACGTCACGGCCCAAGGCAATTCGCACGGCCCGCCGAAGCAGCAACCGTTGAACATGCACCCGAGGCGTCCCAGGGCCAGACCCAACAACATGCACGGGGCGATCAGATCGGCAACGGCCAACAGGGGGAGCCGGTGCTTGCGCACAAACGCCCACAAGCCAAGCGACGCCCCGATCAGCGAACCGTAAACAACCAGCCCGCCCTCCGTCAAGTTGATCAAAGCACGGAGAAAGGCGATCCGCCCCTCCTGTTGTAAGATGGGCCAATACTGATCGGGCCAGTATTCGATCACATAGAATGCTCGGGCGCCGAGGATGCCCGGTACACAGAGCCAAAATGCCAAGGAGACCATCATATCGGGGTCCAGCCCGACCCGACGCGCCCGCCATGCGGCTAAGCCCGTCGCGCTGAGCACTGCTACAAGATTCATCAGCCCGAACCCGCGAATCGGCAGCCCTTGTGCCTGGCTCAACACGGGTAGCAGCCACCCGATCAGCGCAGCCAACAACAACAGCAACGGCACATAGGCCCACGTATCGGCAACCAACCCCTGTCGCCAAACCAGCCATCCCAACAACACCACGCCAAACAGCACCCAAATCCCCAGCAACAGCCCGAACCCAAACACGGGAAGACCGAGAAACTCGTGCGGAATGTAGAATAGGGTCGATTGCATGGGAACTCAGGTGGATTGTGAATCGTCTGGTTCCCATGCTCTGCGTGGGAACCCACTATCGGGACGCTCCGCGTCCCTTGAACTGCAAGAAGATCCGTGATGTCCAGGGGCCAGACGCGGAGCGTCAAAGTATCGCGTTCCCACGCAGAGCGTGGGAACGAGTAGTTCTCATCCTTCCAATATCTTGTTATCAATCAGTCGCGTGTCTTCGATCTTCACGGCCAATACGGCCAAGGTGCGGCCGGTGACCTTCTCGATCGGTTCTAATGTCTCCGGGTCGACCAGGGCCACGTAGTCGATCCGCACGTCGTGGGCCTGGCCGATGACTTGTCGCATTTGCCGGAGGATCTCGTGGACGTCGCGTTGGCCCTGATCGACTAATTGTCCGGCCAATTCGAGGCTTTTGTAAAGGACCAACGAACGCTCGCGGGCCTCGGGACTAAGGTACGCGTTCCGCGAACTCATGGCCAGCCCGTCCGGCTCGCGGACGATCGGGCAAACGCAAATCTCGGTCGGCACGTTCAGGTCGGCGACCATCCGCCGGATCACCTCTGCCTGTTGATAGTCTTTTTGCCCGAAATATGCAACGTCAGCTTGTGCCATGTTCAGCAGTTTCAGCACGATCGTAGCCACGCCGCGAAAGTGTCCCGGCCGAAATCCGCCCTCCAGCGGCTCGGCCACCGAGCCGACTTCCACCCAGGTCGCATGCCCCGGCCCATAGACCTCTTCACCGCTGGGCACAAACGCCATTTCTGCGCCACACGCGCCCAAGGCATCCAGGTCGGCCTCGAGCGTACGGGGATACTGATCGATGTCCTCGTTCGGCCCGAACTGGCTGGGGTTCACGTAAATCGTCACCACCGTGCAGTCGCATTCGGCCTTCGACCGCCGCACCAGACTCAAGTGCCCTTCGTGCAACGCCCCCATAGTCGGCACCAGCCCGATCCGCTTCCCCTCCCGCCGCAACAACGCTATCGCTTCACGCAACTCGGCAACGGTCGTAATAACAACAGGACGGGGCATGGTAGTGGGTAGTGGTCAGTGGATAGTGGTTAGAGTATTGGAAAAACGTCGATTCAGAATGCTGAACCCTGAACCCCGAACCCTGAACCCTGCTGCGGCTCCATCGCCCGGATGGCGGCCAAGACTTCCTCGAAACTCGATTCGGTGTTCGGATCGGTAAGCCGCAGCAACGGCCCTTGGTCGGGTTCTGTGGCCAGGGCCGAGATGGCTTGTCCGATTTGTGCCAATCGTTCCTCCGTCAGGTCTCGTTCCGCGTGGCGACCGCGACGCCGGACTTGTTGCAGCAATCGGTCCGCCGGAAAGTCGAGCAGCACGATCAACTTCGGCCGAACCACGTCGCAACGGCACCGACGGAAGCAGTTCTCGTACGGTTCATGCAACTCCCGAGGCAGCCACACCCGGGCGAACGCCGCCGACTGATCGAACCAAAAGTCGCTGATCGTCGGCCGGGCGTCGGACCAACGAGGCGCATCGGCGGCCAACAACTCCGCACGCTGCCGAAGAAATTCTAACTCAGTCTCCCAAGCGTGACCAGCCGGGTTGGCGTAAAAGGCTTCCAGCCGCGGCAGATCGAGCCGTTCGGCCAGGAACTCACCCGAGACGGCCTCGGCCAGCCGCTGGGCCAAATGCGACTTACCGGCCCCGATCGACCCGGTGATCGCCACGTAAGGCGCCGCCGTATCGAGGTGCTCAAGCAGCCGCGCGATGGTCCAACCGGTCGAGGGATGGAGCATCTCCCCAGCCACCTCGGCCGCCGCCGTGAGCACGAACCGGCGCCACGCCATGCGCGGATGCGGCAACACGAGCGAAGGCGTAGAAAGGGCCAACTCGTCGTAGAGCAACAAGTCGAGATCGATCGTCCGCGGTCCCCAACGCTCCGTGCGAGTACGTCCCAACTCCGACTCGATCTCGATCAACACCTCGAGAATCTCTTGTGGGCTAAGCGACGTTTGCAGGGTCACGGCCCCGTTGAGAAAAGCAGCCTGGTCGGCCGGTCCGCCCGCGGGCGACGTCTCGTGCCAGGCGCTTCTTCCCGTGATGGAGATGTGCGGCCGAGCTGCCAATCGATCCACGGCCGCCGTAAGGTTCTGCCCTCGGTCACCCAAGTTCGAGCCGAGTCCGATCAGACATACAGGCATGGGGTGAACAACTTGCTAGGCTCGTAACCGTTCAGAAAGAAGTTGACGGGAAAGTACTGAATGACGAACAGAAGAAACATACTTCGTCATTCGGATTTCGTCATTTGGAATTCCCCTCGTGGGTCTTCGTGCCTTGACCCACCCTACGTTTTTCCAAGATAACGACGAAAGCATGGGGGAGGCCATCCGGGGCCACACGTATTCTCGGGTCGACAGTCGTTCCCTGCGGTCGCCGCCCCCCATACCTTCGTCCGAATGCCGACCGAAATGCTTCGGCCGACAATGTGTACTTTTCAATGTGGCGTCCGTGACAAATCATCGGTGAACCCGACATTGAACAAGGTCCATTTTCCGATTGGCTCAGCAAATGTCAAGCAGCGCCGAAAAAGTTTTTTTGAAATGGCCGTTTGCACCCAAAAAGTCGTGAGAAAAAACTTTGAAAAAATGGAAAGAAGAAAAACGAAAGACTCGATTCGCACATTTCTCTTTTCAGACGCGCTTGGATCATGTTCGTCGCTCGCGAAAAGACCCTCGCGACGCGATTTCCATGGTCCGGCTAACCCAAATCGGCCGTTATGGCTGGAAGATTGCCCTTGAGATCTTGGAGGATTTGATTAAACTAGATCCTGTACGGTAGATGAAGAATATACAGGGACGTTTCCGGTTCCAGCTCGTCAATATGGGTATCTTGCCGGGAAGACGAACAAGATGGGGTATTTGGGGAAATAAAAATGAAGCGATATGCTCTACTGGCCGGGTTGGCGGCGCTGCTCGCCTATTGGGGTGCAGGGCCGTTAGGGGAAGCGGACACCTGTCGCCAGCCCCAGAAGGATGATCCCTCTGCCTGCGCGGTGATCGAACAGGGCGTGCCCGAGGGCTGTCGGCCCGCCCCCGACGAAGTATTTGACCGCGCTGCGCAGGAGAAGCTGCTTGCCGAACCAATAGCTGCCGGGGGGCCAACTCCCGCCCCGCCAGAACCGTCGGTCGCCGATCAGGAGGAAGTTCGGATTGACCCCACCACGGGCAGTCAGGTTTTCTTCGTGCGCGTGGAAGTGGAGCAGGCAGCCTACTAATCGCCCACTGGCGAGAACATAGAGTGTGCCACTGCTTCGCAGAAGCAGTGCCGCTCCTATCTCGGGCAAAACACTGCTTCTGCGAAGCAGTGGCACACTGGCGGCTGAAACCAGATCGTTCAGCTACCCGGCGGTTGCCGTTTCAGAAAGAAGTGGGGGGGCTGCGGAATTCGGGCATGGGGCGCGTGGCTGCGAAGAATTCGCTTCTGGCTCGACTTGGGGACGTCGGGCTTTGATGGGGGCTTTGACGGCTTCGGCGTTTTGTCCGGTTTTTCCATGGTGACTCCTCTCCTTTCAGTTTAACCGGGAAGGGGCCTCCGGGCCAGCGTCTTCCGCCGCCCCTTTCTCCTCAGGCGGTGGTGTGATACCCTGGGGCCTTGCAGGAAAGCCCCCGCCGGCCCCGTTTCTTGGAGAATTCTATCCTATGGCCGACACGGAATCGACCACGCTGCCAACCTACCGCTGTAAAAAGAAGCCGAATCGTGAGCACCTCAGGCCGGACGAGCTGCTCTGTAGCCACTGTGCGGCCAAATGTTGCTGCTATTTCGCCTTGCCGATCGAGACGCCCGAGGACTGGGACGATTTCGAGTTTATCCGCTGGTACCTGCTCCACGAGCGGGCGACCGTGTTCATCGAGGAGGATTCCTGGTACCTGCTGGTCCACAATCGCTGCACGCGGCTCGGCGACGACAATCTTTGTACGGCCTACGAAACGCGGCCCGAAATCTGCCGCGACTATACGACCAAGAACTGCGAGTACGAGGACGAGTGGGTCTACGACCATTATTGGGAAACGCCCGAGCAGGTGGAAGAATATGCCGAAGCCCTGCTGGGACCCCGCAAGGGACGCAACGTTCGCAGCCCGAAACCGAAGTAAGGTCGCCTCAGGTCGCCGTGCCGGCGACCGCTAAACGGTAGAGTCGCCTCGCCATGAGTCAAACTGAACGCATCACTCCCCGAACGCTCAAGGGGTTTCGCGACTATCTGCCCGAGGCGATGATCCCTCGCGAGCGGCTGATCGATACGGCGCGACGCGTGTATCGCTCCTACGGGTTCAGCCCGATCGATACGCCGGCCTTGGAGTACCTCGAAATCCTTGCCGGCAAGGGGGGCGAAGAGACCGACAAGCAACTCTATAAGTTCCAGGACCATGGCAAGCGTTGGGTCGGGCTGCGGTTCGACCTGACCGTCCCGTTGGCCCGATTCGCCGCCCAGCACATCAACCAGTTGGGCATTCCGTTGAAGCGATACCACATTGCCACGGTCTGGCGCGGCGAGAACACCCAGCGCGGCCGCTACCGCGAGTTCATGCAGTGCGACTTCGACACCATCGGCACCCGATCCGTTGCCGCCGATATAGAAACGGCCCTGGTCATCCACGACCTGTTACGAGAGATCGGGTTCGACGCGTTCAGCATCCGGATCAACAACCGCAAGGTGCTCACCGGGCTGCTCGAGACGCTCGACCTGGCCGAGAAGGCGACGCCCATCCTGCGGGCATTGGACAAGCTGGCCAAGATCGGGCCGACCAAAGTGGCCGACGAAATGAAGGCCACGGCCGGATGCACCATGCAACAGGCGTGGGAGATCCTCAAACTCTCGGAAATCTCCGGCAGCAATGACGAAGTGCTGCAACAACTCGAGCCGTTGGTCTCCGGCAGCGAGACGGGTCGCGAAGGAGCAGCCCGGCTGGGGGAACTGCTCGGCGGCGTCAAGGCGGTCGGCGTGCCGCAAGAGCGGATTCAGCTCGACGTGTCGATCGCCCGGGGACTCGACTACTACACGGGCACGGTCTTCGAGACGTTCCTCGACGCCTTGCCCGGCATCGGCAGTATATGCTCCGGCGGTCGTTACGACAATTTGGCCGAGCTCTACACCAAGCAGGAACTGCCGGGCATCGGGGCCTCGCTCGGATTGGATCGCCTGTTGGCAGCCATGGAAGAGTTGGGCATGATCGAGAAGGTTTCCACCCCGGCGGCCGTGTTCATCCCCTATTTCGATCCCGATCGGCTGCACGACTACCTCAAGCTGGCGGCCACACTTCGCGCGGCCGGCCTGTCGGTCGAGGTGTTTCCCGATCCGAAGAAACTCGGCCAGCAACTAAAGTACGCCGACCGCCGCGGCTTCCGCGTAGCCCTAATCGCCGGCGACAACGAGTTCTCGGCCGGCACCTGCCAAGTCAAAGACCTAGCCAAGGCCCAACAGCAAGACGTCCCGCTAGAAGACAACGCCAAAAGCCTGATCGAAGCCATCCGAAAGATTCTGGCCGAATAGGGCGGCAGAAACAAGAAACAAGGTTTGTCTCCGGATTCCCCAAGGGAACAAAGTTCAAATAGGCTGGGACCGAAACATGACGTCTAGGGAGTTCGTAGAACAGTTTCACGGTGTTCTTGACCAGTATCTGGCCAACGAGACTGGGGGGGAAGAATTTGTTCGACTGGTTGACGACTTAATGGCCGACCGACTTCCTGACGAGATGCCGGATATGATCTTTGATTTGCTCGACGAGTTTCATGATGACGTAGCGCTGTACGTTGACGATCAAGAAACTCGCAAGGAGCATCCGGCTTATTACGGCCCAGAAGAACTCCTTGACAAGGCCAAGGATTGCAGAGCGAGACTCTTGACCATCAAATTCTAGAATTCCGGGGACACGAACGAGCAACATCAGGCAACATCAGGGCAACATCAGGGTCAGACTCTAAATATTATAAAATGCCGCCGCTTCCGTGAAGGACACGAGCCCCAAGCGAATCAAGTCCCCCCGAAAGAACACTGGTCACACTAGAGCAGACCATCGCCAAAACGAAGTAAATTATAATATTTAGAGTCTGACCCTGACACCGTGCGTTGCCACGGGCGGACCTTGGTGTCACGGTTCCTCTTGTCGCTTCGCGACACGGGCGGTCGATGTCTAAGGCGTCTTGCCCCACTCAATCTCAAACGTCTCGGCAATGGCCGCGACGAACGCCTTGTGCTTGTCAGGGCACTTCTTGTGCCAGGCCCGTAGATAGTCCTCGAACGTGCCGGGGTCCAGCTTCTCCTGCGGCAGATGGTTGAGCGACTCCCAGCCCTCGGGCTTGGCATCGAGCAACTCGTACAGCATCCCAGCCACAACGTTGTTCTTCGGCCGATCACAACTGTTGGCTGCCAGCGCGGCGGCGTTCTCGCGGTACCACTGGGCGAAGGTCTTGGCCGGCGGAAGCGGCCCGGTCTTCTGCGAATTGTCGAAGTATTTGCGCAGGTGCGGCGCGTAGCTCGTCCAGTTGGGGTACGGCGGATGGGTCTTCCAGCTCTGTGACATCCGCTGCACGGCGAAGCGCGAGGCGGTCTCGCACATCGATTCATGGAACCACATGACGTTCGAATTCTTGGCGCTGATGTGGCAGAGCAGGTGGCAATACTCGTGGGCAAACTGGTAGGCCATCTGTGCCCAGAGGGCATTGCCGCTGGCCAGGCAGATGCGGACATGCTGGTCATGGCCGATTCCATAGTAGAAAATGGGCCCGCCCTTGGAGACTACTTCGATGCGCGGCATCTTGCGATCTGGAAAATACTTCCACAGTTCTCCGGCGGCCGAAAGCATCACCTGCCTGGCGTTCTGCGGATCACAGCCCCATTTGCCGTCGTCGATGACCGTGATATTCAGTTCGTGCCGCCAAGCGGGATTGACGGCCGGTTTGGCATCGGCGGCCCGAGCCGACGGGACGAGACACTCCAAGAGCAGAAACACGACTGCTCCAACGATGGCGGTTCCAAGCGACTTCATATTGACTCTCCATCGGCGTTTTCTATGTGGGCTCTGCTCGGATACGTTGCGAGCACCAATCGTCTCACCATTATAGTGAAGTGGAATGGCCTTGGGAATTCGGGGGGCAGACCTTGTTTTTTGGTAACACTTTAGCCATCTGAAGTTGATCTTGGTGAAAATGATGTTGTGGGTTATGACTGTGGCATCTGAAAATAGGTATGGATGCCATGTCGGCGGCAACAGAAAACATTCCGCTTGGAG
>SDBV01004718.1_pt1 | contig 19440 bp, 11 predicted proteins | sample 2277081 | NCBI WGS metagenome assembly SDBV01 (sample SAMN10402039, study PRJNA504765) | marine sediment metagenome | isolation source: marine sediment core GS10_PC15, 223 cmbsf | place: Arctic Ocean: Southern Knipovich Ridge | collected 2010
CTTCTCTCCTGTCCTGAGCGGATCGCAGCGCAATCGAACGGACCTACCTCTTTCGTGCTCTCAGCCCCCGCCATGCTTCGGCGTTCTGTCCCTTCATACCCCCCCCTGCCTCATAACCCTTCTGAACCCGAACCCTCCACACATCTATAACGTCCGATAATATATTTTGCTTTTTCGCCCTTCTGTGCGGTAACACTATCCCCCCCCCTCGCCCCTTACCACGCAAATACTTAGGCTGTTTTTCGTCCATTTTCTCACAAACCCGGCGCTTCAAGCTATGCCTATCCTGCCCACTTTGAGCTTACCGAGGGGAACCCATCGAAGGACCGAGCCTAATGATTTACAATCAATTTGCCCCCTGCCGAGCTTTGGTTAGATTTATTGGGGCCCATAGGCGTTTTTGTTGCAGGCAGTGTTTCACGTGGAACAAAACCCTGCCTGGCGAAACGGCGAGTTTTTGTGAGGTGGGAATGTTCCAGTCGGCGAGATGGGTTTGTTCCACGTGGAACAATTTTTATCAAAAAGCGTTGTTTTGTGCTGGAAATTCTGCGGCTATTTTGTTAAAACATCCGAAACATTAAATACACAGAGTTTTTCAACGAGCCCTTCGACAAGCTCAGGGCAGGCAGGCTACGGCAGAAGAAACAATCAATTCATTCCTAAAAAATGTGAAGGAGCACATAAATGCCATCCAAAAAGAAAACCAAATCAAGACATCTCGGCAGGGGGCTGCAGTCGCTTATAGGTCCGATAACATTTGGGTCGTCGGAGCAATCTCAACCGGAGGCAGCAGGGGGCTTGAGTCGTAACTTCCCTATTGACAAGGAGTTACGCGATTCGCTCGGACAACTGGACATTGATCTGGTCGATCCCAATCCCTATCAGCCTCGAACCGTCTGGGACGATGAGCAGCTCGGCGATCTGGCAGAATCGATCAGAGTAAATGGAGTCATTCAGCCTGTAATTGTTCGCCAGACTGAAGGGCGGTACGAAATTATCGCTGGTGAGCGACGGCTGCGAGCGGCAAAGCTGGCAGGTCTTAGCGAAATACCTGCTCTGATTCGCCAGGCCAACGAAGAAGAGATGCTCGAATTGGCACTGGCGGAGAATATCCACCGAAGCGACCTGAATCCGATGGAACGCGCAAAAGCATATCGAAATTACCTAAATACCTTTTCTGTCAGCCAGACCGAAGCCGCTGAGCGCCTCGGCGAGAACCGCTCGGTCGTTGCGAATTATCTGCGTCTGTTGGATCTGCCCGGCGAGGTGAAGCAGATGCTGGTCGATGGGTCGCTTTCGATGGGTCATGCCAGGGCGATACTCGGCGTAAATGATGATGATTTGCGTAAGAAACTTGCCAACAGAGCCATGGCAGGGCGGCTAAGCGTGCGGGAAGTGGAAAATCTCGTTCGCAAATACACCCAGCCAGTTGGGCAGACACCGGAAGCCAGGCGGAAACCAGCTCATATAATCGATCTGGAAAACAAGCTGCGCAGCGAGCTGGGTACGAAGGTCTCCGTTGAGACTCGCAAAAGCGGCCAGCGAGGCAAGATCATTATCGAGTTTTATTCGCTCGATGAGTTCGACCGCATAACGGAAAGAATCGGCCTAACTTCGCTGGAAGAAGTGTAAATATTCATCTCAAAAAGCAGTAAGTAGGGCGGTGAAATATTATCGGACGTTTGGTGTGTGGGTGGGTGCGGATTCAGATCGCGAATGGGGGTTGTGGAGCCGAAAAACGGGATATGGGGCGGGTGGCCGCTATTTTCTGTTGGTGAGGCGGTTTGGTCGGCCAAGCTATGCGATGTGAATATTATAGGACGTTACGGGTGTAGGATGGGTTTTAAGGCTCAAGAGGGGGAGGCAGGGAAAGAACTCACGTCTAACTACCTTTTGCGGTTAGCTTTATCGGTCATACATACCGGCCTAAACCGCCGATTCTTCCAGCAAATGGGGTTTTTTGGTAGGTTTTGGGGTTAAAAAATGATATAATATTGTTGTGTTTAAACCTGGAGGAAGGTGAACACAACAACGCATTTCAAGATTGGCATCTCATTTTCCAGGGCAAAGCTGGTTTGCGCTATTCTATTACAGTCAAAACTACTTTCTTTGGAGGTGCCTGACGGATGAAAAGTATATCTTTCTATTCGGTCTGTGCGATTGTAATCGCACTTTTCGGGTCAATCTGCGCCCAGGTCGATGCGGCTGTCTACTATGTTGATTCGGTGGGCGGCAGTGACGGTAACGCAGGTACGAGTCCGGGTGCTGCGTGGCAGAATTTGACGAAGGTCAGCAGCACTACGTTTTCGGCAGGGGACCAAATCTTGTTTAAATGCGGGGGCACCTGGTCCGGCCAGCTTTGGCCCAAGGGGTCGGGCTCTGCTGGTAATCCGATCGTGATCGACAAATACGATACCGGAAATCTGCCTTTAATACAAGGGCCTGGCACAAATCTATCGTGTGCGGTTTATCTTTATAACCAGGAATACTGGGAGATACGGAATCTTGAGATTACTAACCAATCCGGAAGCGCCGACCCCAGAAGAGGAGTTTATGTTTTAGCTGAGGATGTTGGTGCTGTTCATCACATATATCTAACTGATCTTGTGGTCCACGATGTAGATGGGGCTGTGACAAGTAATAAAATAGATGGTGGTATTTATTTTGAAGTTTCGGGCAGTTCGGTAGAAACATGGTATGAAGATTTTTTAGTTGAAGGTTGCTATATCTATGATGTTAATACGATCGGGGTATCGAGCAGATCATCATGGAAGGACCGGTCTTTTACAGATGATGATGAATGGGTGCCAAGCCTGAATGTTGTTATACGAAATAACCTGATAGAGAGAAGCGGCAAAAACGGCGCTATCCTCAGGTGTACCGATGACGCCCTGATAGAGTATAACATTTTCAAAAAATGCTCACTGCATGGCAGCGGCAATGCCAACTATCCATTTAACTGTGATGATACTATTATCCAATACAATGAGTCATACTTAACACAATGGGAGTCCGGCACGCCTGATGCAAGTGGTTTTGATAGTGATTACCGGTGCAAGAATACTATCATTCAGTACAATTACAGTCATGATAATGACCGTGGTTTTTGCCTTATCACCTGCATGGGTGGAGGTACGCGGTTTAACGACGGCACTATTGTGCGATACAATATCAGCGAAAATGATGGTGCGGTTGGAACAGATGACGGCCAGATAATCAGAATGTCAGGCACGACAACAAACAGTTACATTTACAATAATGTTTTCTATATTCCCGCTGGAAGCAGTACGAGAATCTTATGGCACAAGTCATGGAGTGGCTGGTCCGATGGAACTTACTATTACAACAATATTATTTATAACCTGGGCGATGGGATATATGATTTTGGTTCGAGTACCAACAACACATTCGACTACAATGTTTTTTACGGCAATCATCCGGCAAGCGAGCCTGCTGATGCGCATAAGCTTACAAGCGATCCGAATTTTATTAATCCCGGCTCAGGCGCGATTGGTCTGGATACTGTTTACGGATATATGCTTCGGCCTGGTTCTGCGTGTATTGATTCTGGTATGACGATAGCGGGCAACGGCGGATTGGACTATTGGGGCAATACGGTTCCCTTTAATACTCTTACCGACAGAGGAGCGCACGAGTATTCACCGCTGGAAGGCGACTTCGAGCAGGACGGTGATGTTGATAACGATGATATGCAAACTTTTGTTGGCGAGTGGGTAAATTCCTGCACGGGGTCTGGCTGGTGCGGCGGGTGCGATATCGACCAAAGCGGAATCGTTGACTTTAATGACTTCAATAGACTTGCGGAAAACTGGCGGCCGGTCTGGTAATCACATTTTAAATATTTAAAGAATGTAAATTATGAATTTGTTAAGAATTACTTCAATAGCAGTTGTTATCTGTTTTTTAGCCTCATTGAGTCAGGCGGTGACGTATTATGTTGATTCGGTGGGTGGCAGTGACGGTAACGCAGGTACGAGTCCGGGTGCTGCGTGGCAAAGTCTTACCAAAGTAAGCAGTACCACTTTTTCGGCAGGTGACGAGATACTTTTGAAAGCTGGTAACGTTTGGAGCAGTCAGCAGCTTTGGCCCAAAGGGTCGGGGTCAGCAGGCAATCCAATTGTTGTCGATAAATATGGTGTTGGGGCGCTGCCGCTTTTGAATGGTAATGGCGCGGTGACGAATATGGTTTATCTTTACAACCAGGAATACTGGGAGATAAGCAATCTGGAGATAACCAACTGGTCTGGCGCCGCAAGCCTGAAGCGGGGAGTCTATGTTTTGGCTGAAGATGCGGGTATCGTGGATCACATACACCTTAGCAATCTTGTCATCCACGACATTGACGGCGACACAGGTACCAAATCCAACGGCGGGGTATTCTTCGAAATCAAAGGCAGTTCAACGCCGACCAAGTTCGACGATTTTCTCGTCGAGGGTTGTCACATCTACGACCTCGATCGGGTTGGGATCAATAATTTATCTACCTGGAATGGGCCCCGCACGCTCTATTCAGAGGGGGATCGGTATCCCAGCACAAACGTTGTCTTTCGCGGCAACACTATCGAAAGAGTCGGCGGCAATGCAATCATCATCAGATACGCCGACAACCCCATCGTTGAGTATAACGTTTTCAACGCCTGCTCGGTGGTATCGGTTGGCAACGCGACTTTTCCGAACGGCTGTGACGATGCCATTTTTCAGTATAACGAGGGATACCTGAACAACGTAGGCGACCCCAGTGGCGAGTACGAGTCTAATTTTCACGGCTCCTTGAGGTGCAAGAGAACCGTGTTCCAGTATAACTACAGCCATGACAACCCGGAGGGTGCTTTCAATATAAATTGTGATCCCGGCAGCACGCGATTCGGCGAGGATACTATCTTGCGATATAACATAAGCCAAAACGATGGCATCGCTGCAATCATAGTTAAGGGCACGCCAAACGATACGAGCGTTTACAACAATGTGATCTACGTCAGGCCGGGAATGGATACCATGCCGATTTGGCACGGGGGCAGCGGAAGTGACTGGCCCAACGAGACGAGTTATTATAACAATATTTTTTATAATCTTGGCTCAGGCAATTACGATTTCGGTTCGAGCACCAACAACACATTCGACTACAATGTTTTTTATGGCAACCATCCTGCAGGTGAGCCTGCTGATGCGCACAAGCTTACGAGCGATCCGAATTTCATTAATCCCGGCTCAGGCGGGATTGGTTTGAATAATGTTTATGGATATATGCTTCGGCCTGGTTCTGCGTGTATCGATTCAGGTATGACAATAGCGGGCAACGGCGGGCTGGATTATTGGGGAAATCCGGTTCCTTATAATGCGCTTACCGATAGAGGGGTGCATGAGTATTCATCGCTGGAAGGCGACTTCGAGCCGGACGGTGATGTTGATAACGATGATCTGCAAACTTTTGTGGGCGAGTGGGTAAATAGTTGTGGTGTACCGGATAGCTGGTGCGGCGGTTGTGATATCGACCAAAGCGGGATCGTTGACTTTAATGACTTCAATAGACTTGCGGAAAACTGGCGGCCGGTCTGGTAATAACATTTTAAATATGGAGAGGATGATTGTGAATTTGTTGAAGACTATTTTGGTATTGGTTGCTATCTGTCTTTTGGTTTCGCCAGCGTTGGCGACAACGTATTATGTTGATTCGGTGGGTGGCAGTGACGGTAACGCAGGTACGAGTTCGGGGGCTGCGTGGCAAAGTCTTGCCAAAGTCAACGGCATAACATTTTCTGGCGGCGACCAAATCCTTTTCAAAACAGACTGCCTCTGGCTTGGGCAACTAAATCCAAAAGGCTCTGGTTCTGCGGGAAATACTATCAAGATCGATGTCTATGGCACAGGCGCCAGGCCAATAATCGACGGCGACGAAGCGGTAGGTAATGGCGTCCTGTATTTTTATAACCAGGAATACTGGGATGTGAACGGTCTCGAACTTACAGATGATGCCGCAACTGGTGCTGACAGAAGAGGCGTTTATCTAAGCGCGGAAAACTACGGCACCGTGGACCATATCTATTTAACGAATCTTTATATTCATCATATCAAGGGTCTCGTCGGCCAGGAGTCATCTCACAAGAGAACCGGCGGCATTATTATTGAAACAATTAACGATAACTCCGTGGATACACGCTTCAACGATATCCTCATCGAAGGCTGTACGATTGAAACCGCTGACAATCAGGGCATCGCCACGACTCACGCTGTTACAGTCGGTGACTATCCGGGCACAGTCGACTGGGAAAGACGCAAGGTTACAAACCTTAGGATAAGAAACAACATGATACATGACATTTCCAAAAATGCGATGATAATCCGCCTGACCGATGAAAGCTGTGTTGTAGAATACAACGTTTGTTACGACACCGCCTTTCGCACCGGAACCGGCAACACAATATTTTCCCGTAGTTCTCGCGGCACGGTTTTTCAATACAACGAAGGATACTTAAACAAAACCACTGACTACGACGGCTGTTTATACGACGCTGATCTGCAAAGTCCGCAGTGTATTTTCCAGTACAGCTACAGCCACGACAACAACCACGGCTTGTTCTGGCAGTGTACTGTAGCTGCCGACGACAACGTGATCGTAAGATACAATATCAGCCAGAATGATAAGGGCAGTATCTTCTGCATGAATTACGCCAATACAAGCACTTATGTTTACAACAATACGATCTACATCCCATCGCATCTGTCACCAAGAATTGTCGATGAAAGAAAAAACGCCGTTAAGACATATTATTTCTACAACAATATCATTTATAACGACAGTCCAACCGCTACTTATCAATGGTTCAACGGCAACCGCACTTTCGACAATAACGTTTTCTATGGCTTCCATCCTGCAAGCGAGCCTGCTGACGCAAATAAAATTACTCTTAATCCTCAACTTGTCGCACCTGGCACCGGCGGGATCGGGCTTGATACAGTAGATGGCTACAAACTTCAAGTCGGCTCACCCTGCATCGACGCCGGCATAGACATACCCAATAACGGCGGACTGGACTACTGGGGCAATGTGGTTCCGCAGAACGCCGCAGCTGATATCGGGGCACATGAATCTGAATGGGGCATCGTAGACCTGGATGGCGATGGCATTTGTGATTACAACGATCTGAAAATCATTTTCGATAATTGGCTCGACAATTTCGGCGCAGCGGATATCGCCCCCGATGGAGCACCTGACGGTATCATTAACTTTCTCGACTACGCTGCTCTTACCGCAGTTTGGGACTGGCCCGACTACAATGCGCCTACACCTAACCCGATGGGCTGGCAGAGCGACCCGAACGCAACAAGTTCCACCGAGATAACCATGACCGCCCAAACCGCAAGCGATAAAAGCAGCGTGCAATACTATTTTGCCAACGTTACCGATCCGAACCATGACAGCGGTTGGCAGCCGGGCACAAACTACGACGACACAGGCCTTGATCCGAATACCGAATATACTTATCAGGTGAAGGCTCGTGACACCTCGCCATACTATAACGAAACAGCTTATTCGGTTACTACCTCAGCCACAACCGCGGCTGCGGGGTCGGATCCGGTAGTAATCTTTGCCGATGGCTTCGAGGCCTGCTTCGCCAACTGGACTTCAAATGCTTACTGCTCCACCTCAAGCTACGAAGGTGGCCAATCCTGCAAAATGAATAATACCGACTACGCCGAAACCAACGTAAGCACCTCCGGCTATGACTCCATCCGCGTTAGATACGCTCGCAAACTAAATACAATGGTTGCAGGACAACAGTTCGTCAGTGAGTGGTACGACGGTTCAAGCTGGCATACAATTGAAGACATTACTAACCCTGCCGAGTTTACCGACTGGACGCTGGTAGAATTCGACCTGCCTGGCACCGCTGATAACAATCCCGATTTTGAAATAAGATTCGAGGTCGATAACTCAAGTTCTAATTATGGCTATGTCGATGCGGTAGAGATTTTAAACATGCCCTAAATATTAAAAACCTATAGCAGGGCGATAGGTAAAAAAGAAAACATGGCGTAACGATATGAAAAGTTCTAATAGGATAATTTCACTGATTCTATTAGGGATGCTATTGGTTTTGGCCGGGGCATCCAAAGCCGAAACAATCTTCGAAACATTCGACGACGACCCGTCAGCGAGAGGCTGGATAAACGCTGGGGCCGGCAGCACAACTTTCACCTATAACGACATCGGCTATTTAGACGCAAGTGTCTGCAGGGACTCGGCCAACCCTGCTCGATACTACAAATCGCTCACGACAAGTTACGACAAAACAGCAGAGTTCTGGTGGCAGATGGATTGTCAACTGATAAACGCATCGACCGACGACTGGGCACGAGCACTATTCGGAGTATTCAACTCAACGCCTGGCGATTATGAATTTCTCGGCACCAGATTTGCAAGCCCCACCGTCGGAAATCGCTACGACTTGTGGCGACAATACTCGAACTCGGCCTTCAACAACTACCAGGGCCCAACCCCCATCCCCGCCGACGCAATCATCCGTGTAAGCGGGCATTACTGGTACGCAGACGGCAATGGCTTTGCCAACATGGATGTTTGCGACATCGAAGCTGGCCTATACTATGGAAGCATCAGCGAGACAATTGTTGTCGGCGCCGGCGAAACGCTGGACTTTGATATCTTCGGCTTAGGCAACCGAACCGATGGCGGATTAACGTCGCCGACCACAATAAAAATCGATAATTTTTACTTTTCCACTGACAACCCTAACCCTGCTCCGGTGCCGCCATCATTTAACAACGATGAGCCTGCAACCGAGACCAGCCTGACGGATGTATTCGCGATAGCAAAAATGGATTCGCTCGATGTAACTTCAGAAGTTTCCAATGCTACGCCGAACGATATGAATATCTACATTCGCCATCGCGCTTATGCGGATGAGGACACCAATAACCCAGCCTTTGTGGATACAACAAGCGCACTGCTGAACGTGCCGGCAGGGGTAAAAAAATCTTTTAACAGTCTAACGACCAGCCTTGCACCAAACCTCTGGTCGCCTGAATCTCCAAATCTGTATATGCTAAGAACAGAGGTGCTCGATGGCACTATGGCTGTGCTTTTCCAGAAAGACACTTTAATCGGCTTTAGAACTTTCGAAATGGTCGGCAAACATTTCTATCTAAACGGCAAGCCGATTTACATGTTCAGTTTTCACATGACACCGAAAGGCCGAATACCGGAATATATCTATAACGACCCCGACTTTATCACTCAACACGTCGAGCGGCTAAAGCAAATGAATATAAAGTTCGTCCGACTCGGTGAAGGTGTGTCGCAGGATTGGTTTGAGGCCTGCGACAGAATAGGAGTTATGGTCATGGCTGGTTGCTACTCCGGTGCCGGCACCAGCAATCCGGATCAATACAATACGAACCTGGCAAAACTCGAAGTCGAAATGCCGCGGGTCCGAAATCATCCATCCGTAATCATGTGGTACTTAGGCAACGAATGGAAACTTACCACTTCAGGTATGCGCGCAGCTGCGGAAAATATCTACTACGCCGCACAGCAGATAGATTCTTCAAGGCCAATGTTCAACACCTGGACAGGCAAATACTACTCAGGCGGCGACATTATTGCAGCAACCGGCTCAGACTTCCTCGACTACCATACCTATACCGGCTGGTATAACAATTCCATTTACAACCTGTACAACTATCACACAAACGAAAACTTCCCCGTCCTTGTAACCGAATGCATCGGTGCATATACGAACTACGACCCCAACGACGGAACGTTTACATTGAAAGGCAGTGTCGAAGATAAATATCTTTCGAATCTGCTTCGCCATACTGGCCATAGCTACGACAGCGGCACCGATTCGCTCTGGTATCAGGCCTACATTTCAAGAGAACTTGTCGAGATGTGTCGGCGTGTAAGAGGTCCGAGCAGCTCAATGTGCGGCCCGCAGCCATTTACTTACGGCTACTTCTATTCGTACATCTACGACGCGAATGATATAAACGAAATCGCCAAACCGATCATGTATGAACTCGCCGAGGCCTACAGGCCAATACACGTTAGCATAAGAAACACCAACCCGAACCACTACCTTGGCGACAGCGCAACGGTAAAAATGTTCGTGCTGAATGACGATGCCGTCAATTACTCTCCGTCGCTTCCGGCGACAACTCTGTATGTGGATTTGCTCGATGCTGACAGTTCAACCGTCTGGAGCAATTCTTATTCCGTACCCGCTGTGGATTACTACAACACCTGGAGCACAGATGTAACCGTTGTAATCCCGCCCGTCGGCAATCAGGGCACTTACACTATCAAAGCAAGATTAAACGACGGCGGCGGCGATTTGGTTATTACCGAAGAAGAAATTTTCGTAGCAGCCGTCGATTGGCCAACGGTCAAAAATAGCGGCGGGGCGGGTATAGCGCTTTACGACTCAGCGGCAGCTACAGCATCGGAACTTTCAGCGATAGGCCTGTCATTTACAACGATCGCAAACTTCACCGGCCTTGCAGGCTACGATGCGCTTATCATCGGCAAAGATAGCTTCGAGGCAACTGTCGCCGCCGCAGAAGCTGACATCCTGACATTCATCAACAGCGGCAAACGCGTCCTGATACTCGAACAAAACAGTAGCTCTTCTGAAACCGCTTTTGACGGCAGCAGCTGGCTCGGCACAAATTTAAAACTGGTCAGCGGCGGTGAAGATTTCGTAAACATGGAAAGGCCGTATCTGTCTGCCTTAATGGACGGCATGGAAAGAAGCGATTTTAGAATCTGGAATGCAAACAATTCATCCTTTCCACAAAACAGAAAACTTTTTAGCAAATATATCGATTACGACAAAGCCGACCTGGACGTTCTGGCCGTGCTCGGCAACGCAGGTTATCACGTTTACAAAACCGTTCTGGCAGAAGTATTCCCCACGGCAGGGGCCGGCGGAAGCTGCATCATCAGCCAGCTCTATGCTGTCGATAGATTTAAAGATGACCCCAAAGCGGCAAAGTATCTGGCAAATCTAATCGACTATTTTCTCGAAGCCCAGCCGCATTATCAATACGTGCAGGTAAGAAATAAAATCGAATTCGGCAACGTCGAAAACGAGGCAGGATTAATCTTCAACCCGATGCTTCAGGGCATGGCCCTTGCCTATGGCCGCGTTCCCGACGGTGCTATCGAAGCTTACGCCCGGCCGGGCAAAGGACGAAACTTCCGGGGCGAAATGAAACTCGAATCATGGGGCGGCTATCTGCTTGAAGACAATCCCGCTAACACCGAAATCTGCCCGATGTATCTTAAAACATGCTACGACATCGGCAATACCGATATAGAGCTCGACGTTGAAAACGTATACACCTCATCGCTTGATTTTAGAGTAAAAATCAACGGCATCACCAGCGGCTGGTTCACCGTTAACGCAGGCCAGAGAAATACATATTCATTTAGCCTCGGCTCGGTCATCGGCGGCAACACAAACATTAAGCTCGAAATCGAATCCGATGAAGGCTCACACATCCACGGCTACAGTAGGGGCCTGGTTTTCCACAGCATCGAACTGGCCGAACGCGACCTGTGCGATTTCAACAGCGATTGCAACATCGACTTTGCCGACCTCGCCGAATTCTGCCAACGCTGGCTACAATCCGGCTCAGGCATCCAAATCTATGACTTCAACACCGACAACATTATCAACTTCATTGATTATGCAACCTTCGGCAACTGCTGGCCGGGAAATTAGGTTTCCTAAAAATGAAAAAGGTTATACACCATACCGGCATGATTCTTCTTGTTCTGTTTTTTTGTGCGAACCTCTCGGCAGCAGAACTCCTTGGCAATATTGACGACGACGGCAACGTCGATTTTGTCGACTTCGCTCTCCTGACAGCGCGCTGGTCCGATGTCTGCTTCGACCCGAACTGGTGCGAAGGGGCTGACATCGATTTCAGCGGTGATGTCAATATTGTAGACCTTACATTTCTCACAGACAACTGGCTGGAACACGATAGAAAAATAGAAACAATTGACCACGCAATTCAGTTCTCCGCAGACCAGTTAGCAAATACCACTGCCTTGGTAGCTACAGATAGATACCCGCGATATACCCAGTCATACGCAAGCTGGTCCACCAGCAGTGCCAGCGGATGGACAAGCGGTTTCTTCCCCGGCGGTTTATGGCTTATGTACGAATTAACCGACGACCCTAACTATAGAACCGACGCCCAAACATGGACCGCAGGACTCGAAAGCCAGAAAAATAACACCGGCTCTCACGACGTTGGATTCATGATTTACAACAGCTTCGGCAATGGTTACCGCCTGACCGGCGACACCGCTTATCGCGATGTCATACTCCAAGCCGCAGAGTCATTAGCAACCAGATTCAATCCCACCGTCGGCTGCATAAGGAGCTGGGACCATGGCGTCTGGGAATATCCCGTCATCGTTGACAACATGATGAACCTGGAAATTCTCTTTTGGGCATCCAACAACGGCGGCCAGGCCCAATGGTATGACATTGCGGTAAGCCACGCATACAAAACCATAGAAAATCACGTCCGTGGCAACGGCAGCACCTATCACGTCGTCGATTATAATGCCACCACCGGCCAGGTTATCAGCCGGGAAGCTCGACAAGGCTATGCCGACGACTCGACCTGGGCACGCGGACAGGCCTGGAGTATTTATGGCTTTACAATGACATATAGAGAAACAGGCGATCCCAACTTCCTCGATATCGCCGTACAAAATGCAAATTACTTTATCGATAATCTGCCCGCCGATCATGTACCGTTCTGGGACTTTAATGCACCCGGTATACCAAACACCGAAAGAGATTCCTCCGCCGCAGCCATCGCCGCTTCAGGACTCCTGGAATTATGCACGATGGTCGCGGGCCACAATGAACAATACAAGTTTTACAACGCCGCTCATAATATTCTGGTTTCACTTTGCACAAGCGATTCAAATGATGGCTATCTTGCGGAAGATTTAAACGGCGACCCACTCAGTCTCGGCATTCTTATGCATGGCTGCTACTATCATCCCGACAGCGTTCGAGGCGGCGACGGCAAACAGGACGACAGTATGATTTGGGGCGATTATTATTTCATCGAAGCAATGCTGCGCTACAAAGCTATCACGCCTCCGTAGTGATAAACTTTCTATCCGAAAAACCTGCAACCCCCAACGCTAACGTTTTACACAATCACTCCGCCACAGCCTCTTGCGGCTTCTTGTGCATCTTCTGATATTGTTCTACTATCGAACACAATCTTCGCAGCCGGTTCCTGCCTTCGACGCTGGCCTCTAAACCTATTATCTGCAAACCAAGACACACACTCTTGCCATCGGCCGTTTTGGCGATATGCCTTACCTGCGCTTCCAACAGCACCGGCTTCTCATACGGCTGCGGCGTAAACTGCAAACCCACAAATTGACCCGCCTTAAAGTTCGGACCCTGCTCAACATCAACTCCGATCTGCAAACCTCCCGCCGAAATATCTATCAGCCCTGCCTGCCAGTAATTTTCCTTAGGCGCCTCGGAAATTTCCTGCTTATAACCCCGATGCCAGAACAACACCTTCACCGCCAGCGACTTCGGCACAGCAACCCTGAAGTAATTTCTTCTTTGCAGTTTTTCGATCTTGTCAGGCAGGGCAATCACAATCCTGCCGCCCGACGTCGAATTCACTGATGGCTCAAAACCAACTACCACCGTCTCAAATACGAACTTGTTGTAACCATGCTTTAAGGATAAACCGACCGGTTGGTCTGTTTGGATATTAATCGGAGTCGGTTTTTCCTTAGCGGGAATTTCAACGTGAATTGTCTCGTCACCACAATGAGTCAACAAAACCTTCGTCATGTGCCATTTACCCTTAGATAAATGGGTCATGATGGCCGAACCGGCTTTTTCGATAACGCTATGCAAAAGAGCGCCGACTTCTTTTTCTTTCAATATTTCAGGCTCTAACATAAATAATCCCCATTAAAAATACTCCACAACTTTCTCGATTTTCGGGGAGTTGTTTTCGCTAAGCGGCCAAACTTGATGATCTCCGTTACTATATAACATTTTTCGGCATAAATACGCTTTCAAATTAATGTTAAATTTGAGCAAATCGCTTTTTTCGGCCTTTCGAAATCACTCTCATTGCACAAACGGCGCAAAAAACCTCAATTCTTAGACCATTTTCAGCACTTAAGTTGCAAAAACTCTCAAAAACAATTATTATCAACATTATTATGCAGGAATTTCAGCAAAAAAAACTCGTCGGCAAAGATAAAATCGTCCTGCTGGGAATATTCATTCTCAGCTTACTGCTGGCAAAATTTATCGTATCTGCCAGATCTGTCATCAACCTTTCAGAGCCAATAATACTTAAAAAAACAGGCCTGGCAGTAGCTCTGCCAACCGGTACCGGATGGCAAAAAACCAGACACTGGAGCTACAAGCACAACACCTTTGCACTGGTCGCAATCTTTGGCGTACGCCCAGGCGCTCCTACCACATCTGTAAAATGGCAATACCTTCTTGAACCGGAACCTCTCACCGCTGAGGAGCAATTCAAAAAATACGCCGCCGCCATCACCGGCGAAATTACCGAAACCGGACAAATCCAATCAGACGGTCCAAACTTGCACTGGGCACTTATAAAACAATCAGGAAAAACCGCCGATCTATTTTTGGGGATTGCCCAACTGCAAAACCAAAGATGGCTTTATCTGAGAGTCGAATATGCCATAGGTTCAAAACAATTCGGCGAAAAAGTTTTTAATGCAACCGCCAAAAGCATAAACTTCGAAAATAACAATCTCCTGCAAACCGGAACCGAAGTCGTCGACTACGCCCGCACCGACGAGCTACAAATCTTAACCGCTACCGATACTGAACAGGAATTTTTCTTCATCGAAGATGCCAACGAACAAATAATCGGCTTTTTCGCTTCGATCTTGCAAGGCTCCAATGACGTAAACAGTTTTAAGATAACCAGTTCCACACACATCGAAGAAAACCTCCAGATTAACGAAATATCCATGCTCCAGGGCAGTTATCCAATGAACCGGTTTCTTTGGAAAACAAGAGTCGCAGATTTGGCAAGCGGAATAGAAAAATCTTCAGAGATAGAACTAACCGACAACACTATTACCATTTCCAGCTTCGGCCCAGGCCATGACAAAACATATCTCTTCGCAGACTCCGCCATACCCGACGCTCTATTGGATCTTGTCATAAACGCTTTTTTAGAAACCGACCATCACCAGATAATGGTAGACCTGATCACCTCTTTCGGCAGAATTAAGCCCGTAATAATTTCTAAAATTGATAATTCTCAGCCTGTCAAAAATTCAGAAAAATTCGCATACGCCATCCGCATCGACTTTTTAGATGGACAGGGTCGCTACGACCAGATATACTTTAACGAAGACAAAAAAATTATCAGGCAGGTAATAAACGCTCCAATAATTTTGATATTAAAACGTATCGATAAAAAACAACTGCTGGAAAAATTTCCGAAATGGCAGGAATATATTTTACAATTAGAATATTTACAATAATTCCAAAAACGTTTGCGACGGGGAGGATTTTTTAAAATGGCAGAGCAAATTCATGACTGCATCATAGTCGGAGCAGGCCCGGCGGGTCTGGCGGCGGCACTTTACAGCGCACGCGATCGCTTTAAAACTTTACTGCTGGAAAAGCTTTATCCAGGCGGACAAATCAGCACCACCGACCGAATAGAAAACTATCCCGGCTTCGATAAAATTACAGGCCCAGACCTGATAGAACGCCTTCAGGCTCAGGCGATGGCATTCGGCGCTGAACTTAAAACCAACTCAGAAGTAACTTCTATAAAAAAACTCGAAGACGGCAATATTGAAGTAACCTGCGACAACGACAAATACCTCAGTCGAGCGGTAATCCTTACCCCTGGAAGCGCATACCGAAAATTGCAGATTCCCGGCGAAGAAGAATTTCGCTCGGCAGGTGCAGGCGTAAGCTACTGCGGAACATGCGACGCACCTTTCTTCCGCGGCAAAACAGTCCTGTCCGTCGGAGGCGGAAACACCGCCCTGGAAGAAACTCTACACCTGGCAAAATTCGCCGACAAGGTTCTCCTGACACACCGCAGAGACGAATTCCGGGCTACAAAAATTTTAACCGAAGAACTCCTTGAAAAAGTCGGCCAGCCAAACTCAAATCTAAGTATCAAATACGACACCGTCGTCACATCGATCAACGGCAAAGACAAAGTAGAATCGGCAACCCTCAAAAACGTCAAAACAAACCAGCAAGAGGATTTCCCCTGCGACGGCGTCTTCATCTTTATCGGCATGGTTCCCAACACCGACTTTTTAAAAGGCTTCATCGACCTGACCGACAACGGCTTTGTAAAATGTGACTGCGCCTACCTCCGCACAAAAATACCGGGCCTGTTTGCCGCGGGCGATTGCAGAGTTGGAGCCGCGATGCAGTTAGCTACCGCCGTGGGCGACGGCGTACTCTCAGCGATGATGATGAAACAGTATTTCAGAGATCCGAAATGGTGGAACGAACCTGTTTCCGACGTTCTCCAGCCCGGCGGATGGTAATAAACAGCTATCTTTTTTTGCCGGCATTCTTTTTATAATCGTACAAAGACCGATACGCCTTGGCCTGCAACAACCACTGACGCCAATCCCGTTCAAATCCCGCAAAACCGCCCGGATAAAGTTCGTTAATCATCTTCACAGAATCCGCCTTCCTGCCGAGCTTTTTAAACCGCCACAAAAATTTCTTAAGTATCTCCTGATTGTTTTCGCTCTCCATCATAAAATACATCAGCGAATAAGCCATCGTGTAAGCTGTATTGATGTTTTTTTTGCGAAACTCGGCCCATTCACCGCCGTTGAGGTTAACAAATTCCTCCAACGCTATCGGAAAACCTTTCTTGGCCCAGTGCTTGCTCCACTTATGACGGTCGTGACGTAAAAAAATCCCCTTGTCCTGGCCAATCACATCCATAACTTCGAAATACTCAGATAGCCCCTCGTTAATCCAGCCTGGACACGCCGGAGCCTGACTATTTAATACAACATGATTGACCTCGTGCATAAGCAGCTCAAGCATCTCAACTGTATTTTTACACTTCCACATAACCGCTTCATAATTGCCGTTCGAATAACCGCAATAGCCCGTGTACGAAATAATCGAACCACGTTGCTGTTTCTGATACTTCTTGAATTTGCCCCTGCGGTCGAAAATAAGAATCCTGACTTTAAAATCATCGGGATAAACAAAACCAAATACCTTTTTATATGTATCGAGAATTTGCGTAACCCCAAAACGAATATCCGCTTCGGTAGTTTCGTCCAGCTTATAATCGTAAAGAGTGAACCTGCACACCCCGGAGTCAAAAGATACCACATCCGCCCCGATAACTGCCCCCGCCGCAAACAACAAAACTACAATAACCACGCTCTTTTTCACAATTCCCTCACACAAAAAAACTCGCCTTCGCCAATAACGATAGCCGCCGGGAGCAAATTTGTCAACAAACACAGTTTTTACTCCCAAAGCGTAACAAAATATGTTGATAAACTGCTCAAATAGTAATATCCTGATACCACAATGCGAACACAAAGATTAGCAAATACCGAACTTGAGCTTACAAAGATAGGTCTGGGAACCTGGGCGATCGGCGGCTCCTGGCAGTTCGGCTGGGGACCGCAGGACGACAACGACTCGGTAAAAACCATCCACGAAGCACTCGACGAAGGAATCAACTGGATAGACACCGCACCGATCTACGGCTGCGGCCACTCCGAAGAAGTCATCGGAAAAGCGCTCAAACAAATCTCTCAAAAACCAATAATAGCAACCAAGTTCAGCCTGCTCTGGGACGACCAGAGGCGAAAATACGACTGCCTGAAAAGCCAAAGCGTCCGAGACGAATGCCACGCGAGCCTCAAACGACTCGGCACAGACGTCATCGACCTCTACCAAATGCACTGGCCCGACCCCGAACAGGATATCGAAGAAGCATGGGAAGAGATCGCCCGACTCACACAACAGGGCAAAATCCGCTACGCAGGCGTTTCAAATTTTAACATCGAACAGATAAAAAAATGCCATGCCATCCACCCCGTCTCCTCCCTTCAGCCTATATACAGCATGATAAAACGAGGTATCGAAAACGAGCTTCTCGAATTCTGCGCCGAAAACAACATCGGCGTAATCGTTTACAGCCCCATGGCCAAAGGGCTTTTGACCGGAAAGTTCAGCTCCGAAAGATTGAAAACCCTGGCACCCGACGACCATCGGCTCAACGACTCTAACTTTAAAGAACCACGACTAAGCGAGAATCTAAAACTGGTCGAAAACTTAAAAAACATCGCCGAACGAAACAGCAAGACCGTTGCACAACTTGCTATCGCATGGACGCTTCGCCGAAAAGAAGTAACCGCCGCGATCGTCGGCGCCCGCAAGCCAGGCCAGATAAAACAAACTTCCCCCGCAGGCGACTGGCAGCTCACCCCCGAAGACATCGAACAGATAGAACAATTGCTTGCCGAACTCTAAAAAAGTTTGATTCTCGCCCAAATAGTGATACACTCTGTAAGTCAAAAATCGAAAGGTTTTCCAAATGGCCAAAGAAACAAAACTCTACACAAGCCCCCTCGTCGAGCGAAACGCCTCACCTCAAATGGCGCAATTGTTCGGTGCGCAAAAAAAATTCAGCACCTGGCGAAGGCTCTGGCTGGGGCTTGCGCAGGCACAGAAAAAGCTCGGCCTGGATATAAAACAAAACCAGATTAACGAAATGGCTCGACACCTCGACGATATCGACTTTGCAAAAGCAGCAAGATTCGAAAAGAAGTTCCGCCACGACGTTATGGCCCACGTCTATACCTTCGGCGCCGCCGCTCCAAAAGCCGCCCCGATAATCCACCTCGGCGCAACAAGCTGCTACGTCGGTGACAACGCGGACCTTATCATCATGCAGCAGGGCCTGGAGATAATCGCCGGCAAACTCGCATGCGTAATAGATTCGCTCGCAAAGTTCGCCAAAAAATACCGCTCAATACCTGCTCTCGGCTTCACCCACTATCAGCCCGCCCAGCTAATCACCGTCGGAAAAAGAGCGACTCTCTGGTGCAATGAATTCGCAATGGACCTTGCTGAAATCGAGCATCGTCTCGGCGCTCTTCCATTCAGAGGCGTAAAAGGCACCACCGGCACACAAGCCTCGTTCCTTGCGCTATTCAACGGCAATCACAATAAAGTAAAACAACTCGACAAGATGGTCGCAAAAGCGTTCGGCTTCAAAACCACCTGTCCCGTTACCGGCCAAACCTACCAGCGAAAAATCGACACAATGATAATTAACACCCTGGCCCTGGTAGCACAATCGGCCCACAAACTTTGCAACGAA
>SDBV01004719.1_pt1 | contig 19439 bp, 16 predicted proteins | sample 2277081 | NCBI WGS metagenome assembly SDBV01 (sample SAMN10402039, study PRJNA504765) | marine sediment metagenome | isolation source: marine sediment core GS10_PC15, 223 cmbsf | place: Arctic Ocean: Southern Knipovich Ridge | collected 2010
AGCTCTTCCATTGACCTGAGGTACCATGATGCCTCCCAGACTGTCATCTGCATAAAGGCAAAGGAGGCCAATCCGTCTTTATGGAGACCGCCTGCATATTCCATCATTTCCTTCTTTTTGACCTCATTTACCGTAGGATATGGATAATCAAGGATCTCATTCAGACCTGCTCCTTTTAAAGGGTGGTGCATGCGGGTCATGTGAAAGGCAAATTCAGAACCCTTTGAATGGCCGATACCATATTCATCAAAATTCGCATCCTCAGGCACTGACTCCCGCTTGAACAGGTCAAAACCGCTCGGGTAATTCTTTTTTACCTCCATTTCAAACTTACGGTGGCTGAGTCCGAACCAGGATTGGTAATCTTCATGGCCGGTTCTTTCTTTGAAGGCTTCGATCTGGGATTCGCACAACCAGTAATCAACAGGAACATGGTCAAAACCTTCCCTTCTAAGGGTTCTAAGCAGATTATCTCTTAGTGTACTCATGGGTTTAATGTTATTTACTTAATTTCCCAAACTTTATCTTCTTCACGTCCAAACCCTTCAAAAACGAGCTTGTCGGCATATACATTCACTACAGCACACGATGTTTCATCTACTGAAGCATTTAGCACCCCTTTTACAGCCAAAAAATGCACTCCTTTTTCATATATATGCAAACCGTTATGGTCGTGACCACCTATATATGCAAAAACATTATCATACTTGAAAATTAAATCTTTCACCTCTTCATGATTCCAAAGCACAAGTTCATTTACCGGCAAAAGAGTTAGATGGCAGAACAAGATTACCCTCTTTCCCCTCTTTTTAGCATCTGTCAGCGTCTTGTCCAACCACATTAATTGCTTTTCATCTATCGCCCCATTCCAGTCATAAGCATTAATAGCTCCCTGCCTTTTCAACTCTTCAAACTTCTTATCGGCCAGGACTCTCTTTTTCGTTCCTTCTTTGGATGCTTTTATACTTAATCCCATCCCGTTCAACATGACAAATCGCCAATTGCCCCTATCGAAATAATTGTAACCCTTTTTGTTGAGTCCAAGGAGCTTATGCACCTTTGACTTATCTTTGTCATCTATCTCATACTCATGATTACCAATCACATACAACACATTGTTTTTGGATTTCCCGAATATTGCCAATGGCTTTTCATAACTCTCAAAATCACGATCAATCAGATCACCCAGGTGCATGATAAACTCCAGGTTATAATTATTGAAAAAATCAACATTACGCTCAAGTTTTCCAAGCGAGTATCTGTAAAAACGTTCTCCGGCAGGATCTACATCAGCATATTGAACATCCGAAACAACACCAAAGGAGAACAAGGCCTCTTCCTGTGCATGTGTGAAACAAAAACACTGCACTACAAATAATAATGACACTAAGATTTTTTTCATACAACCGTCTCTTTAAATTTAATTTCCTTCATTAAATAAGAATTCCCCCTTTATCAAGTGTTATATTCAGGTTAGCATACCTGCCGGCAACAGGGTCATGAGAAACCAGAACTACGGTACCTCCGTTTTTATGATACTCTTCAAGAAGAGACATTATAACAATACTGTTCCCGTCATCAAGATTTCCTGTGGGTTCATCAGCAAGCAGTAATTCAGGATCTGAAATTATGGCTCTGACAAATGCTGTCCGCTGTTTTTCTCCCACACTGAGCTCAGAAGGATATTTATGCTTTAATTCAAAAAGGGAACATTTTCCCAGATAATAATTAATGGAAGCATGCCGTGACCTTTCAGAACAGCCCAGTTGGATGTTTTCAATGACGGTGAGATAAGGCATCAGGTGAAACTGCTGAAATATAAATCCCACATCATTTTTCCTGTAAAGATCCCGGTATTTACTATTCTGATCATATATACTTCCACCATTATATAAAATTGCACCTGAGTCAGGATGGATCATGCCTCCAATTGTATACAGAAGTGTTGATTTTCCGGCTCCGCTTACTCCTGTGACAGAACAAAAATCACCCTTATTAATCTTCATACTTACATTGTCGAGAGCTGTAAAAACTTCTTTTCCCCTTTTATATCGTTTTGTGACATTTCTGACCACTATCATCTCCATCATCTCTGTTTGTTTACTCCTGACTAAGGATTTTTGCTGCATCTATTCGTGTTGCAATGAGAGCGGGAACCCAGCTGGCCAGCATCCATAACAGTGGGAAAATAATAATTACAGAATAGAACAAGCTCCATAAAGGCTTGATACTTAATGCAGTGAATCTGAATATTTCTTTTCCGAAGTATTCTGCAAGAAAACTGCCAAGAAAGAATCCTAAAATACTACCGGATAATCCGATCATAAATGCTTTGATCAGGATCATGAACAAAATGTTTAAAGTACTTGTTCCCATGGCTTTTAAAAGGCCTATTTCGCGATTTCTTGAAAGGATATTCTGATAAAACAATAGTCCGGTAATCAGAAGGCATGACAGCAATACAAAAGGAATGATAAAAGCTCCGTACTTATTCATCATCAAACGCTGCTCCTCCCGGGCATTAGCAATGCTGCTTATTTCGGTAACCTCCAGATCTGAAAAGATTGCCTGAACCTGGTTTCTTGCATTCTTAATTCTTCCATCATTACAAACGCAGCCCAGGGCCTCAATTTTATTAATCCTGCCCTGCATGCCAAGAACCTGTTGAAGATCTTCAAGGTTGAACGAAACTCCCTGATCGATCATCCCTTTTCCTTCTTCCAGTCTTTTAGCAATCTCAAAGCTATATGGTTCGCCATCTCTTCCATTTATGACAAAAGGTGCTCCAACCGGAATATTTTTAGCTATAAGGGCACCAACATGAACAGTACTCTTTAGGATATCAAATCCCATGGTTTCCTGCTCAGGCAAAAATCTTTGCATTGCTTCATCTTTATACCCAACCAGTAAAATCTGGTGTGAGGAGCCATTGGGATCTTTCCATTCGGGATATTTTAACTGTAAAATACCTGTAAGGTGTCTGACAGCATCAAACGTTTTTGATTCTGCCAGAACATCCACATATTCGTCGGGGAAAGTTCCTGTAGTGTTAACTGAGTAGAAATCAATGAGATTTGTGCCTTTTGGATATATATAAAGATTAAGCCCCTGCTCACGCATAATCTTTCGTGTTTCATTTTCACTGGCTTTACTCAGCGTGAAAATGGCTACTGAGACAGTACTTGCAACAACTACAATAAATAGAACGATTATGGAATTAATTTTCCTGTACAATAGTTCTTTGATAACTAATCTTAATGGACTCATTACGGGTGATTCTTATGCCTCCTGAATATAAAAATTGTTAAAACAGCCACAACAAAGAATATAAAAGCACCTGTCAGAACAAAAGAAATAGTCAGAGATTTATCATCTTTCATTTCAATCTTTGTTGGCTGAATAGTATTCCGTCCTTCTTTTTGATCTGTCAGCCATTGGGGCAATGGTCTGTTTTCCAAAGAGTCATATCTGATAGTGTCTTGCTCCATCTATTTATCCAACAATGATGAATTCGCATCCAGGATACTATTTACAAGTGCAGGTGTGGGGATTTCCCAGTTATTGGTAAAAAGTATATCAGTACCGGGTAGGTTATCTCTTATCAGACAGCTACAGTCAGCAGTAAGAAAATCTATCATCAGGTTGATATTCTCCTCTGTTATACCTTTGGCCAGCAATGGTTCAAGAGCCTTAAACCTTCCAAAAACGCCAAACAGCATTGGCTCTCTGATATCTTTCAGATCACTTTCCACATTGAGGAGATTTGAAATGAAATGCTTCTCGTCAATATCGTTTCTGCTTAATTCAATAACAGTGATGATCTTACCGAAAGGAGAAGAAGCAACAGCCTTCTTCACTTTCTGCATCCCAGGGTCATCTTTCTCTTTGACACCGGTCTTCAGGTAAACCATAACGCAGAGTTTCCCTGCCATCAGTTCCATGGCAATGTTCTCTCTCACAGGAGAGGTAGTCAGATTTTTAAGCTCCATTAAGTCATTGTACTTTGAAAAAAATATTTTCCCATAATATAATCCATAATAGGGTTGATCAGCATCTTGCTTTAAGACGTTTCTGAACCGAATATTTGCCGGTCTGATATGGTTCCCGGTCTCTTCGTTCTGCTGTTTTTCTTTTTCCGAAAGCGGTTCATTATGGAAGTAGACCAGGGTATATTCATTGGGTAAAGCATTGAGCAGGACCCACTCCGATACTTTTGTGGTACAGGCAAGACTTACCAGGCCTGCAGCAATGATGATCTTCAGATGTATGGACTTCATGATCAGCTAATTTACTGTATCGCTACTGGTTCCTGTATTAACTCAACTCCTGATAATATAGTATTTCCAATCACAGGGGTCAGATCAATTTCCAGTACTTTACCGGCTTTAATACCTGAAAATGATTTAATCACTTCCTTATCTTTCTGACCTGCTTCACTCACTATATCAAATCTGTCCAGAACCGGAGAATTCTGAATGGCTACATTAAAAATACGTTCTCCCTTTTTTTTATTCTCCGGTTCTGAAAAATAGAGATTAATACTGTAAGAAGTCTCCGGAACACTGTTTTCTTTTGACAATGATATTTTCAGAGACCTGATCCCGCCGATAGAACTGGAAGATATCCATGGGGTTTTTTCCGACTGAATTGAGAGCGGATCTTTTCTTATTTTGAAATAGTTCACCGAGTCTATTTTAATGTCGATTCCGGGGGAGGTTCCCCCGACATTCGGATAGTCGAGCCAGAGGATGTTATCTGATGAGGTCCTGTCGCCCGGGGCATTCAGATTAATCCCCAGATTTTTAATCTGCTTGCCACTCCATTTAAAATTACTGTTTGTCCAATAGCTCATCCAGGGCATATGAATAAGAGCAAGGGATGTCTGGTTCTGGTAGGGACACTGACAGGTGCGTGTATAATCCGGAGAATTGAGTACGCCATTGGCAATTATCAGGTTTGCTGAACATCCTGCTTTGAAACCTCCAAGACTTCCGGTACCCTCAAAAACATCAAGGTTGATAAAGCCGGCAGATGCAGAGCGGAAAGTCAGCAGATGCTCACCGGCTACTACAATTCCGCAGCCGTATTCTCGCTTATAGGTCCATTTGGTATCCTCGCCGGTTATTAAATTTTTTTCTGTCAGCGGCTCACCGGTAAGAAGAGAAAACCCCTCCCCATTGGTGAATATCTTTTCACCAGATATGATTGGTGGATTTGAATAACTCATTTCATTATCCCACAGTATCTCTTTCGTATCTATTTTATATGCAATCATCCTATTCCCTTCCTCTCCAATCAGCATATCCCTCGACGGCCTTGTTGCCTGCAATAATAATTTGTGCCTGGATGAGTAACCAAGCCAGGTTCCGAAAATATTCTCCGACTCTTCATATATTTTATTTCCGGTGCTTATGTCGAGATAGAGGAGTCTTGATCCGGATGGAGGAGCTTCACCTCTTCTTTTCAGTTTGGTCTCCAGATGCTGTGGCAGTTTATCAAGACAAAAAAGTATACCATCTCCTGCAATAACAGTGTTGTGAATAAATCCATGATTTGCATGAATACTCCATAGTTTTTCCCCACTGAATCTGTCAAGTATAAGAAGTTCTTTGCTGGCGGAAAGATCATAATTACTGAATTTTACGTTTCCTTTTGGTTCATCAGGATTTTCAATTTTGGGATACTCCGAAAAGTTATTACCCAGAATTAAATAATTCCTGTAAACGCCTATATATCCGAGCTTATTTGTATTGTCGTCAACTGTGCCAAATGTTTTGGCCAGTTCACCGGTTTCTATGTTGATAAGCTGACACTTATTACCTTCAATGACATAAACAAATTCTTTGGTAGCAATGAAATTTGTACCTCTTGCATTAACACCGGGTAAATGTACCTGGTTATACTTTGGATCAAGCGGATTCTCTTCATCGTAGGTCTCATCATAGAATACCAGCCAGTTATCTTCTTTCAGTTTTTCAGATTCTCTTTTCCAGAGTACACTGCCGGTATATACATCCCTGGCACTGATGCTGTTTATCCCCTGGATAATTAGACGGCCATCAATTACCTGTTCAGCAGGACCGTGGCCATGCCTGGGCAGTACATCAAGATTTGAATTTCCGCCAAACCATAATAAGCCGAGAGGAGCTTTAACCATTTCATCATCAGATTTAACAGTATTAGCGATATTCCCGTAATTGTGTGTCCAGTCAGAAGAACCTCTAAGAGGACCGGTTCTGGAAATGATGACATGGCCCCTTCCAGTCTTCAGTTCAGCACCATAAAGATCAGTTCGGCCAGCCATGCTTATTATTTTCTTTTTCTTACCGTAAAATGCTTTAATCCATATCTTTCCCCCGTATGGTCGGGTTGATTCATATATTTCATTCAGGACATCTGTGTCAAAATCATTAAGATAGTCCGGATCATTAAGGATTGTAAGTGAAGCAAAATATTTTGGCAGCAAAGGGCGGTGCTCACCGTAATGCAGGAAGCTTAAGCGGTCAGCAGTAATACCCAGGTTATCAAAATATTCTCTCAAATAAGAGACCCTGTCCGGATCTTTATCAAACACTACGATATGAAGAGAGGTTTTCAATAAAAGACCCTCCAGAAGCTTCATATCCCTTGCACCGTAGACAAGGGCATAGCCATTAAGGATACCGGTAGTTTTAAGAATAGCATTCGCCTGCGATGATTTTGCTTTGATCCCCGATTTCTGCCTTTTTATCGTGGTTATGACAGGTACGGGAGTATCTCCATAAACCATCACTGTCCCATCATTTGTAATTGCAATGAGTTTACCATGTGAAGCTACAAGACGCTCAATTGTTTTTTCAGTCTTCAGTCTCCATAAAACATGTGGATTATTTCCGTTAATCTTAATAGCTGTAAGGCTAAAACTATCAGCGACATAAAGGCAGTCTCCAGCCTTAATAAGTTCTTTTGTTGCAGGAACATCGATTGTCCAGAGCGTATCAATCTCATTTTTATTGTTAAGAGATGTGGCTGTAATTTCTTTACCTGAGAAATAAACTGAATTCCCGTCAACGACCGGATATTCCCCGACATTTGATTTTAGCCTATTCCCCGTTTGGGAATCGTACATGCTGGTCATCCTCTCCCTGTGATGGTTGAAGAATACACTGTCGTTACTGCAGGTAAATGCACCGCCGGTTTTCCCACTTGCGGCAAGATGATAATAAAGTTCTTCACCTGTTTTCAGATCGAAAGCTGCCGGTACGGACCGCCCTCCCGCAACAAGAAGTTTGTCAGCTGTGATGGCAAAGTTACCCTGTGGTGCGACATGCGCAAAAGCAGGTGAATTATGAGGCTGAAGAATATAATTTCGACCGGAACCTTCATTTTTCCAGACTATTTCACCAGTATCGGCATGAATGGCATAAATAAAAGTTCCCATCATCGGAAATATGCTTGCTGCAGTGTAAATGATATTGTCTTTTATTACAATTCCGCCCCTGGCAGGCCACATTGATATAAGACGCTTGTTTCCCAGGAGCTTATTTGCTGCGGGTGCAAGTAGTACTTTCCAGATTAGCAAGCCATTAATTTCATTCAGGCAATAACAATAACCATCATCACTGGTAAAGTAAATTTTACCATTATTTGAAGTAAGAGGAAATCTCACCGGGCCTTCAACATAATAATGCCACAACTCTTTACCTGTGTTTATATCGAGAGCAATAACTTTGTCCTGGTCGTTAAATCCCAGGAATACCTTATTGCCAGAAACTATTGGTTCAAATATTCTGTCAAATTGCATCAGATTCTGGTTTAAAGGATCATCCCAAACCGGCGTTCGGGCGGAATACTGTACCTGCCATTGCAAATAAAGTTTATCTGCAAGCTGTTCAGGAGTTGAGGCAGATCGGTGATGATCGTACCGCCACATCGGCCAGTCATAATACTGAGCCTGAGCCATGGCAAGACTGAAGAATAACAGAAATATCACTGAAAGTTTTTTCATAATTAAGGTCGTCTCAAGAACCAATTTTATGGGTGTTGTTGATTGATATAAATATAATTCGATTCCTTTTAAAAACCGCACACTTATGGCCAATTGTATTGTATTTAAATGAATTTAAATCTTAAATTTATAAGGATTCCATTTTTCAAATAAACTGAAAGGAAATTGAAAATTTAAACGGATGAAAAGACGAAAATTTATTAAGGCCACTGCTCTGAGTACGGGAGCAGTCACTTTAGGGACCACTTATTCTTTGGCAGAAGAGAGAAAGAAAAAAACAAAAATTGGCTTTATTGGCGTAGGCGGCCGGGGAAGAGGATTGCTTAATGCAATATTGACAATAGATTGGGTAGAAGTACCTGCCATTTGCGATATTGATCCGGAAGCTTTGGCTGCTACACAGGAAATCATTGAGAAGCATGGACGTCAAAAGGCGACCGAATATGGTAAAAACGAGCTGGATTATAAAAAGCTTGTGGAACGGGATGATTTGGATGCTGTAATCATAGCTACCTACTGGCAATGGCATACACCCATGGCTGTTGATGCAATGAAAGCTGGTAAATATGCTGGTGTTGAAGTTCCTGCCGCCCTGTCAATCGAGGAGTGCTGGCAATTGGTCAATACCTCAGAAGAGACAGGTATTCCATGCATGATGCTGGAAAACTGGAGTTTCAGGCAGGATAATCTGGCTGTACTCAACATGATAAGAGAGGGTATCTTTGGTGATATTGTACATTGCCATTGCGCTCATTCACACGATTGTATTGATCACTGGTTTTTTGATTCAAAGACAGGTAATGATAAATGGCCGGCAGAATTTCTTGTTAAGTATAACCGCGATCAATATCCAACACATAGTTTGGGGCCTGTATTAAGCTGGCTGGATATACCTTGTGGCGATACATTTGACCATATTACTTCAATGGCAACAGATAGCAACGGGATCAATGCCATGTTTATTGATAGATTTGGGAAAGACCATCCTTCGGCCCTAAGGAAATATTCACAGGGAGATATTGTTACCAGCATGATTCGTACAAAAATGGGTAAAACCATTGTGGTAAATTATGATATGCAATTACCCCGACCCTATGATAACCGTTGGGCTATACAGGGAACAAAAGGTATCTATAACGAACAACGAAATGCACTTTACCTTAAGGATATCAGTCCGGAATATCACCAATGGGAGCCATTCCAACCCTATCAGGATAAGTACAATCACCGCTTCTGGCAGAAAGGGAGTAATTATCAGGGAGGTGGCCATGGGGGAGTTGACCTTATTGAATTAGGATATTTTGCTGAAGCTGTTCGTGATCAAAAACAGACACCTATTGATGTATATGAATCTGTTCTGATGAGTTGTGTTGTTGCTCTTTCAGGTGACTCAATAGCCAAAGGAAGTCAGCCCGTCGAGGTTCCGGATTTTACCGGAGGTAAATGGAAAACTCGAAAACCATATTTTGCCGTGTAATGGAGCTGAGCTGCATCTGTTGCAGCGTGGCGAGTGTTTTTTTACTTATCAGACAATTTTCGCATCAAAGTTGTACAGCTGGCAAAAATCTTCCAGTTCTCTTTTATAGTCTCCATAAAAGAATAGCTGATGAAATCCAGGGAAAGACAGCACTTCGTGACCCCGGTCGAATTTCACTTTAACAGAAACCACGCATCCACCCGAGGGGGGTACACTCATATTATCGATCACAGTTCCTGTTGAAATTAAGAGTTGCGAGCGGCTCCGTTCTTTTGCATTGGCAGGTAAAACATCAACAGAGGTTACCCTCTGACCAGGTTTCCAGATTGTTCGTGGTACAGCGTCCCTGTTGCCATGGTGGTGTACCAGTTCAAAGGACTCCGGTGGCTCATTGAATCCATTCAGTCGCGTAGGGCAGGAGCAATGTGCTCCTATGATGGTATCATCTGAAGTGTCAGCAACCGGGTCCTGTTGAAATCCCGGCCTGTCAAACAGGTACTGAACCATGATCTGAGCAGCTATTGCTCCGGTATCAGCCTCACATATTGCAGGGATACCATCATCATTCATTCTCGACCATGAAATGCAGGGCAGGCTGATCTCTTTGTCGCCAAGGGCTCCCAGGCAATCCATTGATATCGCATCAGCCTTCTCATTTTCCATGATTTTTCCCGCAACAAGATAGCTCTTAATCCCGTTAATAACATCTTGACGGTTGGCATACCTCATCTCTTTTGCCTGATCTATATAGTTATCAGCCATCGCAATCATATGATCATTCACTGGCATGGAATTGTAAATATCAAAAAATGTATCGGCCGGAACATACTGCAAAGTTATTCCGGTATCGGCAAGCAATATTTTCCTTCTTTCATTTCCTGCTATCACAACACAGCTTGTACGTTTTATCCGGGAAGCTGCTTTCAGCATTTTCATTCCATATGCAAGTTGACTGAAATCGTTGGTTGAGTATACCACACATCCCGGCTTTTCAGCAAGGTGGATGGTATTTGTTGTAAAGGATGTTCCCAGGGGTGAGAAAATCACAGTTGGAATACCTGAATCAGTCGCTTTCACTGCAGATGGCCATGCATGTTCCTGACGATCAAGCATCATCATTATCAACCCGTCAGCCCGGGAGGATTTTGCCCCGGCAATCCATTCATCTGCCTCTTCAAGATTATAGATTGGTATTGATTTAATATCCAGCCCGACATTCAGGTTTTCAGCTGTCCTGATGAGTTTTTCCGTATACATTTCCTTTGCTGTCTTACCATCATATACGGCTCCTGTCCACCTCATTCCATACTCCTCTTTTCTTCTTACAAAAGCTGCTTTTATCTTTGGTACATAGCCTGATGCAACGCCGTATGACCGTATCCGGGGTATTCCCATTTTCTGTACAGCAGCAAAAGCTCCAGGATTACCTATTATCATGGATCCTGCAGTAATAATGGCTGACTTTTTAATAAAACTACGTCTGTCGGTACTGCATTTGCAATTCGCCATACATCTGTTCTCTTTCATAACTTTGATTTATTTAATTCTAATCTTTGGTACAAGCACTATTTTTACAGGTCCAAGAAGTCCGGATTCCCTGATAAATTTTTCTGAGTCAGGGAGATCAAATTTCTTCATATTCGTTTTTGTTAACCGCTCTTTTTGAGGTAGTTTGCTATCTCCTATTAAGCGGTTTGGCCACATGTTTACAACTTCAACCTCCAACTTATTCTCACCGGATTTAACAGAACCGGTTACTTCATACCTGAAAGGATAGATCCATTTAACATTCATCTGTTGTCCGTTAATTTTGACAGAAGCCATATCATATACCCTGCCCAGATCGATAAATACGCTTCTGTTTCTCAGATGAAACCTAAAATAGAAAATTATACCCTGGATTATGAAATAGAATCATAAACCGCCTGTCTGTTTTCATCGGGTATTTTTACTTCATTGAAAAAAGTCATCCCTTTAAACCTCTTGTTTGTCTTGTAATATTCCTTTCCCCATTCTATAATGGATTTGATATATTCGGGCCCTTTGGGCGGCAGTTGGTAATTGTGTGGTGCGTCTCTTCGAATGGTTGTATGTAATAAAATATCCATCGGAGCTAAATAGTCAATAACTTTTTGTATTTCAATGATTTCACGCTCTTTGTGGCGACCTTCGCAATAGGGCATAAGAAAGTCAAATTCCACCTGTTTAAGTGTTTTTGGATCATGCCCCCGGGCTAATTGAAATTTTTCGATATCTCCATCCGATGGTGAAAAACCCGTATAAAATCCAAATTCGAAATTCGGATTAATTGATTTTGCAAGATTTTCTAAATCTATCAGTGTATCGCGAATGCGAAATGATTTCCAGTTTTGAAATTCTTCAATGGACAATTCCTCTATCTCTTTACCTGTGTCCTGTTTTAAACGTTGACGGGTCCCCTGACAATAGCAGGTTTCGCTTGAATAAGACGGATGTTCCAGCACGATACCATCAAGTTCGATATATTGAGTCAACACATCTGATATCTTATCCCGCATATATTGATGTGCCTGTTCATTATCACAGCAGATATGCAATGTTTCAATCGCTTTACGTTCATAGTCGCCGGCTTCCGGCCGGATTGTGTGTGAAATACTGCCGTTTTTCTTTCTTAAAAATTCGACACCCGGATATCCTTCTCCAATTCCAATCATACCAAGGTATTTGATTTCAATATAGACTTTGATATTTAAGGAATGAGCCTTTTTTATGATTTTGGAGAAAAATTCGGTTTTTTTGTAAGCATTCACTGCCTGTTTATCCAACTGAGGCCTGAGTTTTTCATTTTTTACCGGCCAGGCCAGGCCGTGGTTTTGAGGTGAAAAGTATCCTTGACTTGCCATCATAACAATTAAGCGGGACATACCATGAGAATGCATCTCATCCAGTAGATGGCTGAAATAATTGAATCCTAGTTTGCGGTCTTTTGTTTCATAGGTCAGGCACGTCGTCCAACCAAAAATCATCTCTTTTCTTGTTTCTTTCGAAAAGTTATTGCAAGCTTGATCCCATACGGCCAACGGGAAAACGCCAAGTATCTTTATAAATTCACTGCGGTTCATTTCTATGATTAGTTCCCCATAATATGTTTTTCGAAGAACATCAGCAGGTTCGGAATATCAATAACGTGGCCTCCTTCGTGGGCAATCAGAGCCACGTTATCCGGTCGATCCAGGTCCGCATAGATAACTTCGATTTCCCTCAGGGCTTCGCGCGCCAAGGTAACGGGGAATTGCGAAGAAGGCTCTTTCAAACCGTTCTGGCACAGCAGCGGCCTTGGCGCGGTTAACGAATAGATGTCAGCGAAATCAACGAGCTCTCTCAGTCCGGGAAACTTCCAGCACATGCAATGGTTCTGCTCAAGCTGGTCCATTATCGTCAGAAAGCCGGAACTCACGGTGGCGGATATCCTCGTATCCATTGCACCAAGCCACATGGCCATTTCGCCACCAAGAGAGAGGCCTCCACAGCCAATGCCGGACCTGTCGATCTGAGGCAATGACTCAAGATAGTCGACGCATCGCATCAAGTCCCAGAGCCGCTCCCCCATGAGGATGCGGTTCTTCTCATATACCTCGTGCTGTCCTACATCGATGGAAATGGTGGCGTAGCCCTTCTGGGCCAATGTCGATGCAAAACCCTGGTAGATGGACTCGGAGTCGTATACAACATGCCTGTTATCTCCATGGCCATGAATGCATACGACGGCAGGGCACGGGCCGCCTGGTTTTACCGGCAATGTGAGTATCACTTTCATCCGCCGGCCCGGCGTGGTATTGATCTCAATCTCATGCAGTGTATATTTCTCATTCTCTTTGGAGAGAATCACCTTGGGGTGAAACGGGATTGGGCTTTTTCTTGAGACCAGGTCATCCAGTTTGAGAACGTGAAAAAGTTTCACCCGCAGCTCTTGCTGCCAGGCGATAGCTTCGCTGCCTGACCGGGAGGTGTATTGCATGCTTCGAGCACCTTCTTCTTCTTCGCCGGCGAACAGGTGAAGCGTGTTCAGGATCAAAAGCAGCACGACAGCACAACCATATCTGTGAGTTTTATGCATTATAACAAATATACCTATTAATTAATGATAAATATTGCTTTGTTATTTAAACCATAACATCTAAATTTATATGTACTGCAAACTTTGGTAAATAATAATTTAAGAAGAGTAAGATTGAAAAGAAGAGATTTTATTATAGCATCCATGGGGGCATTTATCATGAAGGATAAGCTCTTTGTATCATCGCAATTATCTTTAAAATCATCAAATAGTGTAAAACATGGCGAATTCACCAAAATCTCTGATGGTCTGTGGTTGATCAAGGATACTTGCAATGTCTATTTAATAAAAGAAAAAGAGAGGGCCATAGCCATCGACTTTGGAAGCGGACAATGGCTTCATACAATAGATCAATTAGGGATCAGGTTCCTGGATCATGTCTTTCTGACCCATCATCACAGAGATCAGTGCTATGGACTGGAAAATGAATCTTCCTTTAACTTCAAGATTCATGCACCTGCAGGTGAAAAGGACTTTTTAGACCCGGAAACAAGGGAAAAGACCATCGATACCAACAGATTCGGCCGGGGCTGTCCCATAAGTTATTCAATTCCTGCAAAGGGCATAAAAAATGTGCTTTATGATATGGGGGGCTTTGGATATCTATTCTGGGATAAAAAGCGGATCAGGTTTATCCAAACACCTAGTCATGGTCCAAATGCCTGTTCAATAATTTTAGACCATAATGATAAGCAAATTGTGTTTTGTGGAGATGCTGCCTTTGAAGGAGGAACGATTTGGCATCCGTTTAATTTAGAATGGGATCATTGGACCGGTGAGGGGGTATTGGCAGCCTGGAAAGGCCTGAAACATTTATCAGATGTGGGAATGGATTTATTATGTCCGTCTCACGGGCCGGTAATAGATGAAAACCCGGTATCAAAACTATCAGGATTAACCCACAGGTTAATCGATTTTTATAATGTAAAGAATTCAATCTCTCCTGATGAACATGATTTTTATATTGAGCCTCAGGATTTATTGATCGAAAACAGGGTTAAAAAAATACTTCCGTCTTTATATCAGTATGGTAATTTTTATTTACTGGTATCATCTGCGGGTGAAGGCCTGGTCATTGATCCGTGGTTGAATGATATGGATGTATTCAATGAATTGTTAAACTCCCTGCCGGGTATAAGGATTACAGCTGCAACAGCCAGTCACTACCATTTGGATCATTGCGATGCACTCGATCATTTACGCAATTCTTATAATACAAGGGTATTTCTTCATCCGGAAGTGGCCGCACCACTGAATGATGTGAATCAATCTTATGTTCCGTGGTTGCCCGTGGAGTCAATAACCCCTGATGAATTTTGGCCCATGTCAGGAACATGGAAATGGAATGAATATAGTTTTAACATTGGTCATGCTCCCGGACAAACATGGTGGCATACTGTTTTTAGAACGGCTGTAGACGGAATGAAGGTATGTTTTACAGGCGATTCGTTCCAGCCAAATACCAGATGGAATGGCACGGGTGGATTTTGTGCGTACAATGGCAACCGGTTTTTAAATGGTTTTGGTCAAACCTCTAAATTAATACAGCAATGGAATCCTGACATAATTGCTGCAGGGCATGGTTCATTTTTTCGTTACTCGAAATCAAAATTCGATAAGATTACCGGATGGGCTAAAAAAACCGAGGATGCAATTTTCCGGTTATGTCCGGAAAACGATGTATTGAAGCACTATTATTCACTTGGAGTGGATGATTCAACAGATGTTTATAACAAACCCGATGTCAGTTTATTAAAGAATGAATTATTCGCCTGGTATAAATGAAACGAACATGATTTTTAAAGCGATCACCTTCATTGGCCTGATTTTATTGCCGGTAGCAGGAGTCACACAGAAATCTGCTGCTAAGGAAGTATCGGATGACAAGCCATTTCACATTTTGTTAAGGGTCTACGATTCCATGACAATCCGGCAAAACCCAACAACTCAAATTGCCATTACAATAGAGGAATGGCCTGGTAATACATTTCTGCTTTGGCTGCCGGAATCTGTGACGCCCATATGGAATCAGTGGACACCTGAAGTAGCACATCAGGATTTCAGCGGTACGGAGAACGGTGGCCTTTTATGGAGCTATACAAAGAAGAATATTGCACACCTGAGCGTAGAGCTTCAGCCACAGGAGAGGAGCCTGGCTTGCATCGTACATGTTACGAATCTCTCGGATGAAGTTTTAGACAATGTCTCTGCACAGAACTGTTTTCATTTATCCCTTGCGCCGGATTTTGCATGCGATGATTTCTCAAGAATTTTCATCAGGACCAGCGGACATTGGAAGGCATTGCAAGAACTCCAGCCTGATTGCGGACTCCCCATGTATTACCGCCCTGATTTTCTCGAGTCGGGAAAGATTGATTCGTGGAATGGCATTTTTCGCGAATACAATCAGTTTTCAAGAGCTGACCATCCGCTTATGGTGGGTCTTGATACGGATGGGAAGCGAGCCGTTGGCACTGTCTCCATGGATTACCAGTGTGTGTTTCATAACGCGGCGAGTGAATACCTGCGCTGCATTCACAGCCAGCAGGCACCTGTGGCAGCCCTGCCTCCAGGTGAAACGGCAACCTTCCGCCAATGGATATTTTTCGTCGAAGGAGGTATCCCGGAATGTCTCCGGCAATTCAACCAGTCAGAAGCTGCCACATTAGCGAAAACGGCATCAATATTTAATAATCCTTAAAAAAAACTGAACATGTTTAAAAAAACAATTATCGCGACGGTATCCTTTCTCCTTTTTTCATTCACAGCATTTGCCTATGATGGAAATGAGGATTTTTCAGGCGAGTGGAAGCTGGATAAAGAGAAAACAGATCTTTCAGGAAATCAACTGATCCTTGCAAAGATCACTGTTACTCATAAAGGGAATAGTTTACTGACCTCCAGGACTTATGAGAATGATTATGGAGAGCAATATCCGTTTGAAGAAAATCTTTCTTTGGACGGTAAGGAGAGTAATATTATAATTTATGATATGCCAAGGAAAACTACAGCTCTCCGGTCAGAAGATGGCGAAAGTTTGATCATTACTTCGACAATCAAATATTACGGAGATACAGGAGAGGAGGAGTTTTCTGTTGAAGAAACCTGGAGCCTTAAGGAAAAAGGGAAATGGTTATCCATCGATTTTACCACCAACTCATCAAGAGGCACTAATAAAGGAACCTACTTTTTCAAAAAAGTGGAGAGGTAATCTTCAATCTTCTGCAACATTTATACGAAGCTGTAAGGTTTGTCCTTTTTTCAACTGGCACCACAATTCATCATTACTTCTTCTTTCAAGTACGACATTTGATTCGAAATCATGTTGTTCAAATGGATTTTTAAGACGCAAAGGCTGGTCAGTTGTTGCAGTATAATCTTTCAACTTTCTGGCTTGGACACAGCACACATATTGAAAATCCAGTGTAGCATCCTGAACAAGCCAGACACTATTGTTGTCTCTATCTATCCGGGCAGGTTCATAGTCCAGTAGTTTCACAACTGCCTGATTAGCAACAAGTGTAAAGTCGGGGTATGACCCGGGTATCTTCATAAGCGCTACCGGTTCTTCTGCACTGAAAAAACATTCAATATGATTATCGCCCAGATCGACAGATCCAACTCCCCGCTTCATGTCCAGATGAAATGATTGTGCCTTTACTTCAGCTGGCAGTGTAAGTACCAGCCGGCATCCGGGCAGTTTCGTTGGATAATCATTTGCTCTCGCATATTGTTTATTCAGCGAGTCTGCCTGTCCTGCCAGTGCCAGTCGCCGGATCGTCTCATAATTGAACCCGGGGGTGGAGAATACCGGATGGGTCCTCAGGTCCCATAGATCTCCCCGGTCAAGAGAAAGTCGAATTTCGTTATCAGCCCCCCATAACAAACCACCTGTCAGACCATTGCCAAGAGGAATTGCTTCATCCCAAAGGTCAACCGGTGCATCAAGGCTCAGTTGATATTCTTCCGGCACAGGATTCCCTGAATTCCATAATTCATGATTTTGACTTACCGGAGCCAAACAAAACATAACCGGTTGCATTACAATGAATGCACCAATTAAAAATATATACCTGTAATACTTCATCTTACTTCAAAATTATCAAAATTAACAAGGTGAAAACTGTTTCTACCTGTCTGTTAATAATTGCCCTGATTTCAGCTCCTTTTGTATCAAGCTGAACCTCGTTCAATCCGCTTTCATCCAATGCTTTTCAAGGGTTATTGCAGATCAGGGCATGTTCAATGATTATATATACACAGGTTCTAAGTTAAATTTTTTAAACCGGAATTCACAGTTTATCTCAGCTGGTAGTCCGGGTCCGTGTTCCTTCCTCTTTTTGTATTTCCTGATCTTCCGGATGGATTGTTCCTGAAGAACAGGTTCTGACACATGAATAAAAATTATCTTTGAATAAAACTCAATATAACCAGTATGTGCATTTTACAACACTTCATAAAACCGAATTCGTTTAGAAAAATAATTATCTCTGCGTTATCCTTCTTCATTATCCTAATTGCGACGTCTGCCGGCACGGAAAAGGATGATGACCATTATTTTACGTTTGTGGTCATCCCTGATACCCAGATCTACTGCAAGAACGATCCTGAGTGGCGCCGGTCGAGTCGCAAGGAGGTGTTTTTCCAGATGACAGACTGGATTGCCAGGAATGCAGAAGCTGAGAATATAGTTTTCGCATTCCATGTGGGCGACATCGTCAATGAAGTTGATGATACTTCCCAGTGGGAAATAGCATCGGCGGCCATGGGCAGACTGGATGGAATCGTTCCATACTCTCTGGTGGTCGGGAATCATGATCTTGTCATGGGCGGATCAAACAACAGGGAATCGAAACTATTCAACACCTACTTCCCGTACCAGCGATACGAAAAGGAACCATGGTATGGTGGCCGGATGGAAGACGATGGTTTCCTTCCCAAAAACAATTACGACAATACATACCACCTGTTTAGTGCAGGTGGTATGAAATTCCTTGTGGTTTCACTTGAGGTTTCACCCACCGACAAAATGCTTACCTGGGCCGATTCGATTATTGGGAAGTTTCCTGACCGGCAGGTTATTTTTGCAACACATAGCTTCCTGGACAGTGATGATACACGTGACGAGCCAGGAGGATATGGTTACCTCCCTCCCGGCGAGGGAAATACAGGAGAAGAGATCTGGCAAAAGCTGGTAAGGAAACATTCGAACATGTTCCTTGTTCTGAACGGGCATCATGCCAGCCGGAAGGACCGGCGGGGATTCCTCGAAAGCCGGGGGGACCATGGAAATATGGTCTTCCAACTTTTCAGTGGCGAAGAACACGATGGCTGGATGCGCCTGATCCGGTTCTATCCTGAAGAAGGGCGATTTATGGTGCGAAGTTATTCACCATGGAAGCCTGAAACTCCCTCTCACCAGCTCCACCAGTATCCTTTCAGTCTTCCGGGATACAACCGCAGTACATTCCGCGAATTCGAGGTGAACTTTAAAAAGTAAACCACCGCCCCCAGAGGAGGCGGCTTCAATAACACAACCCTCTAAAAGAGGGTGAAATCAGAGCGGTCTTGTTCCGCTTTACGTTCTTCCATTTATTATGCGAACTTTGAAGCGGGGGTGGTCATTTTGGGATTTCAGGAAGTAACAACCTTGTGACTTTGGCTTATTGTTGTGACTCTTAAAATCTATGCCCCCTCTATTGTGAGATTTCTATGTCATTAAAAATAAAGAGATTAGCGCGTGCCTTCGAAAATGTGGAATGTACAGGTAAGTCACAAAATCGTGAAAAGTAACCAACCTGTGACTTTCCGTTTTCGTGAAATCGACATCCTAAACGACTTATACAAAATTTAACAAATCAACGGCACAGCCAAACTTA
>SDBV01004720.1_pt1 | contig 19438 bp, 17 predicted proteins | sample 2277081 | NCBI WGS metagenome assembly SDBV01 (sample SAMN10402039, study PRJNA504765) | marine sediment metagenome | isolation source: marine sediment core GS10_PC15, 223 cmbsf | place: Arctic Ocean: Southern Knipovich Ridge | collected 2010
TCCGGATCGATGATTGGTCTTTTCGATGCAGAAATTGGAAGGGCAGTGTAGCTCTCCATGTGCCCTCGCTCATCCTATTGCATATACTTTGTCGCCTCGGTCGGCATTCTTGCAGCAGCGGGATTTGTAATTATTACGATCTTCTCTCAAGACACTTCGGGGCCAACGGAGGTACCGGAATCATGGGAAGGTATACAGAATCAAGCTAATGCTGAGGTTCAGATCAGAAGATTTCTCGATGTTGACCTTCGAGTCCGCGGTTTCTTAGAAACTACAATTATCCCAGAGTTCCAAGAGAAACATGATATTTCAGTCGAGATCGAGACAGGTCATTGGTCAGGTCTTACTCAGAAACTCATAGCCGAGAGGTTAGGTGGTCGCCGCGTCGGCCTCCTAGACTTGGCTTTAGTTGGGGATGAAGCAATGGGCAGATCACTTGACGCTAGTCTCCTGTTTGCCGAAACTGGAAGCAAGCTAGACAAAGCATCACAGATAGAGGAAATCTTTCGAAGAGGCGTCTCAGGAATCACGAATGACGGGAGCTCTGTGACTATATGGATAGATCAGTACGTGTTGGTAGGGAACGCCGAATTCCTCGACGATTTACTGCTAGACTTGGGAGAAATGATCGAACTAATATCGGGAGAGGACGAGGGTCGGATAGACCCTGACCAATTATTTGTGCCCAATCCGCTTGAAACCGACACAGGTGCAGCAGCCCTAATGTTAGTCGTCATCGATCGTGGGGGAAAGGATCTATACTCTTTTCGTCCTCATGACAGTACCCTCGAGGCGGAATGGCCAGCGGCACTCGGGTTCGAGGTAGAAGACGAGCCGGAGCTTGAAGAATTCCCAATGCCTGAAGAAGAGGCCCCGCAAAACGCACTTGAAGCCGTCATCGAAGGAGAGCTTTCGTTCGCGTACCTACGATATGATGAGATTCTTTCATATGTAGCAGACGGCGGGATTTTTCCCCCTGAGATCCGAGTATACCTACCGGTCGAGGGGTCAATAATTTCTGGCGGGCATGCAGGAATACCTTTCAACGCCCCAAACAAATCCGCCGCCCTCATTTTTCTCGATTTTCTACTATCTGAAGAAGTTCAGATTGAATTCGCACTTGAGCTTGGAAAATATCCCTCCATTGCCACGATCACAGACGACAGCCTTCCAGAGCGAATTACTGCATCGAGTATCTGGATACCCAGGGTGGAAGCCAGAGGAGAGTGGATTCCATGGCCTCATTTTCAGTATAGAGTTGATCTTCTAGATCTTTGGCGAAACTTGACCGGTGAGTAATTCTCATGTCACAGAGAGCTTCCCAAGCAATCAGCCGGCCGGCCCTGTATATACTCCTAGTTGTCGTTTCCGTTGGCGGATTATTCCTTGGGTTGAGATTTCAAATCGAAAATGTATCCACCCAGTTTTCTCAAAGTTTTGAATTGGAGATGAGGGCGACTGCGGAAGAAGATTTTCTGCGTGAATTTGTGGTTGAAGTGCCAGTGGCGATACTCTCTCTGACTTCTGAAATGGATCAGATAATCATAACCTACTGGGCTTTGGGCGGGCTCATCACGGGAGATCGTATCGTAGACCTCTCAGAATGGAGAGATCAATTTGATTCGATTGAAATTCGCGGTTTCTTTCTTCCCGGAGAATATTCAGTGGAAGTCTCCATAACAGATAGAATTCTGCGTCTTGACTTTTCTCCGTAGTTCGGGGTGATTTGTGGACACAAGGTCAAGTTCCACCGATCATTACTTACTCTTAGAATAACTGAATCTCCTCGCGATGCCCAGCAAGTCGGTTAGTGCAGAAAATACTTTTCCCGCGTCTTCCAATTTAACTACAATCAGCGTATCAGTATACGTACTTACCGTGTCTTGGATGTTTATCATCCGCCGCGAGACCTGTGAGTAGAACGCGAATGCACATCCCGGCCTGCTAATGACCTCCAGTGGACTATGGACAAGAATAGCAGCTAGATCAGGTTCGTCCTCCAAGATGTCTTTTCCGAAATGTTTCACGAGATCCCTCCTGAGAGACTGGTCAAATATTATTGTGAATGCTGAGATTCCCTCCGATATCTGCAAGACCTCCTCTTCAGTAGTGATCAACTTCCTCCTCATCTTTTCGATGTTTTTTCGCGTTTTCACCACAGACAGCTTGGCCACATCGGTCCTGACGTTAATTGTACTTTTCGCGATAACCTCGCTAACACCCGCAGAAAATTCCTTGTAGACAGGCGCTATCCTCTTCAACGCAGTGGTTATTGCCTCAAGACTCACGGTTCTTTCCGTAATTTTTTCTACTAGAGGCTGAATAATTCTAGAAACGCTACTCATATTGGCGTACCCTCTGAAGATGCCATCCTGGATGGCTAGATCTTCCTCAATAATATTGCGAACAATCTTGGAAATCGATAGAGTGACCAGATCTGGGTCAGTCATTCCCAATAACGGCCGTTATTGACCAAAACCGTTAAAAACCTTTCGATTGATTTTTTGTTGTCAACAATGACGGAGAGTTTGATACTTGCGTTCTCTGGTGGTCTAGATACTTCAATCTCCGTGCCATGGCTAAGGGAGAAGTTTGGATACGATGTGATAACACTTACTGTCGATGTAGGGCAAGGAGAGGACTTGAAAATGATTGAGAGGAGAGCGTATCTTGCAGGTTCGTCAAAGCATGTCACGATAGATGCCCGAGAGGAATTTGCTAAGGAATATGTATTCCCTGCTTTGAGGGCAAACGCTCTCTATGAGGGAAAGTACCCTCTCGCTACTGCATTGGCTCGACCGCTGATTGCTCAGAAACTTGTTGGCCTAGCCAAATCTGAAGGTTCATCCATAATCTCACATGGGTGCACCGGAAAAGGAAATGATCAAGCGCGGTTTGATATTACTATAAAGGCGCTATTTCCATCAGCGAGAATCATTGCCCCCGTAAGGGAGTGGAATCTATCTCGAGAAGCTGAATTGGAATACGCCTCGAAAATCGCACTGGAATTGGGAACTAAATCTGAGTACAGTATTGATCAAAACCTTTGGGGTAGATCGATCGAGGGGGGCACGTTGGAGGATCCTGCAGTCGAACCCCCGGCCGAGATATTCGAATGGGTTAGGAGTATCTCATCCTCACCAGACAGTCCCGAAGATCTTGATATCGGATTTGAGGATGGTGTACCAACTGCCATCAATGGGAATCCAGCAGACCCCGTTGACATAATCTCGATTCTCAATTCAAAAGCTGGGATGCATGGTATTGGCGTAATCGATCATGTTGAGAACAGGATTATGGGATTAAAATCAAGAGAGATTTACGAAGCGCCGGCAGCCCTCACGCTTATCGAGGCTCACAAGGATCTTGAAAAGCTAGTTCTGACCAGGCAAGAACTTGAAGTGAAGGCGATGATCGAGGCCAAATGGGCCTGGATGGTTTATTCGGGCCTATGGATCGACCCACTTGTCGAGGCATTGAACGCGTTTATCGATACCACACAGAAACGAGTCATGGGGCACGTGAAGATACGCCTCCATAAAGGAAGTTGCCGGGTAATAGGCAGGGAATCAACGAAGTCTATTTACAATCTTTCCCTTGCAACTTATGGAAAGAATTCAACATTCAACCAAAGGTCAGCTGAAGCGTTCATTGAGATCTGGGGAATGCAATCTAGACTCGCGAAGGCGGTCGCCAAGTGAGCGACCTAGATGTCCTGAGAGGCGGAAGATTAGCCGGCGCTCTGGCGGAGACCCTACAGTTCACGAGCTCAGTATCTGACGACCGAATCCTAGTTAACTCCGTTAGAAAAATCAATATCGTACACCTCCTCATGCTTTTGAAAAAGGGCTTAATCAAAAAGAAAGACGCCATGGCCTGCATTGAGGTCCTAGACTCTATGCCCGAAGATTTTCCCCTCAATGTTGAACTTGAAGATGTTCATATGAATATCGAGGCGTATGTTTCGAGCAAAGCTGGAGATGACTCGGGAGGCCAGATGAACTTGGGGAAGAGTAGGAATGACCAAGTTGCGACTGCGATCAGAATGGTCTCAAGAGAGATTCTCCTCGAGCTCTTAGATGAAATCATCGTCCTGGAACGAACTCTACTAGAAATCGCCAAGGCAAATACGGACGTGGTTTTTCCTGCATATACACACCTCCAAAGAGCCCAGGTAGTAACCATCTCACATTATTTCCTTGCATACCATGACGCAATCGCAAGAGACCTAGAGAGGTTAATGGAATGTTACAGTAGGGTGAATGCATCTCCCATGGGCGCCGGTGCTGTTGCAACAGTGATTTTGGATCTGGACCGAGAATACGTTGCCCATCTCCTCGGATTTGCAGGAATACTTGAGAACTCGGTCGATGCAGTGACTGCCCGAGACTTTCTAATCGAGATCTTATCCCTCCTTTCCCTTTTAATGACGGATGTCGAGAGATTTGCAAACGAAATTATTCTTTGGACTAGTTCCGAGTTCTCATTCATAGAAATCCCAGATGAATTCGCATCGACTAGCAGTATCATGCCTCAGAAGAAGAACGCAGTTGTCGCAGAAGTAATTCGATCGAAGTCGTCTATGATATTTGGCGACCTTGCCGCATCTATTCATATGATGAAATCGCTTCCTCTTGGATATAATCTGGATTATCAGGATATGACTCCCAAGCTCTGGGATGGATTGAAAAATGCCCGAGCCTCCGTACGGATCCTAGGAAAGATGCTGAAGAAGACGGTGTTCAAGAAAGATCAAATTGAGAAAGGAATCGGAGATGAAATGGGGGCTGCAGATCTCGCAAATTATCTCTCTGTGGACTCCGACATACCGTTCAGAAAGGCTCACCACATCGTCGGTCTCCTCGTCAGATCGGCAATAGAGAAGAATGAGTCATTTAGAAAAACGGTCACTGAGAACCTCGGAAAAACCGCGGAACGAATAATTGGCAAGGAATTGCATATTGACCCCGCTGAGCTAGACCTCATCCTAGACCCTCGTAAGAACGTAGAGAGCAAGAAAACGAGGGGTGGGCCCTCTCCAGCTGAATCTCTTAGAATGATATCAGACCGATGGGAAAGAATTTCATCCTATTCTTCCTTTGTGAACGGGAAACGCGAGATGATTGAGATATCTGAGAAAGCCTTGCAGAATGAAATCAAGAATCTAAAGGAGGTGAAATGACTATTGGACAAGAAGTGCAGTGACTGCGATGCGACCATAGTAATTCCCGACGACGCTTTGTCGGGTGAGATTGTCAGCTGCCCTGATTGTGGACTCGAATATGAGGTCGCGAAAACAAGATCGAACTCAGTGGAGTTGAAGCCTGCCGAACCGGTCGGAGAGGACTGGGGCGAATAGCAACAAAAGGGTCAATGTGGGTTGACGATCGCAATCACCCTGGTGTATGACAGGATACGTTGGGAAGAGAAAGCAATCTCAAAGGCGATTGAGAATCAGGGGCTATCAATCCATAGGATTGACGCCAAGGAGCTAGTCCTGGATAGTAGCAAGGGAGACCAGGAAGTCGGACGAGAGTTGGGGAGTCTAGTTCTACAAAGATGCGTTAGTTATTTCAGAGGGCTCCATGTTGCATCTTTCTTGGAGGCAAAGGGCATTAGCGTTATTAATTCCTCCGAGGTAAGCAGGATCTGCGGGAATAAGTTTCTCACTACACTTTACCTTGAGAAAGGAGGATCACCTACTCCCAAGACATTATTCACTTTCTCAGGAGAGGCTGCGAAAAATGCGGCAGACCTCTTGGGTTATCCCTCCGTTCTGAAACCTATCGTCGGAAGCTGGGGTCGGGGTGTTGCCAGACTAAATGACAAGGAGTCAGCATCTGCCCTCATAGAGATGCGAGAAGATACTAACGGTTTGTTTAACCAAATCTACTACATTCAGAAACACATTCCTAGACCTCCGCGAGATATCAGAACTGTGGTAATCGGTGATGAGCTAATCTCAGCCAATTACAGATATTCACCACAGGGAGAGTGGAGAACCAATTTTTCGAAGGGTGGGAGAATAGAGTATTGTGAAATAACCTCCGAACTCCAGGACATTGTCTTGAAGGCTTCAGAGGCGGTAGGAGGGGGTATCCTAGGCGTTGACGCAATGGAAGGACCGGAAGGCCTAGTCGTCCACGAGGTAAACAGCAATGTAGAGTTCAGAGGGGCATCGCAAGTTTCGAATGTCGACATTGCCGTCAAGATAGTTGATTACTTGGTGCAAGAGGCTAAGAGGTAGCGAACCTTGCAAGTAGGTATACTTGGAGCATCCGGATTTGTAGGGGGGGAATTGCTCCGGTTACTACTACTCCATCCGAACACAGAGGTCACTATCGCAACTTCGAGACAGTATGAACGGGATTATGTGCATCGGATACATGCGAATCTTAGGGGGTTTACTAACCTACAATTCTCCAGCCCTGATATTGATCAGATCCTGAAACAATGTGAATTCGTGTTTACGGCGGTTCCCCACGGCAGTGCACTCAAAGTCATGCCGACCCTCGTTAATTCCGGGATCAAAGTCGTAGATATGAGCGCAGACTATAGATTGAGAAACGCTAAGGATTATGAAAAGTGGTACGGCTACACACATCCACATCCCGATCTACTTGAGAAATTCACTCTTGGAATCCCGGAGCTTAGAAAAGATGAGATAAAAAACTCAGATCAGGTCTCAGCCCCTGGATGCATGGCGGTTACCTCAATCCTCGGACTTGCACCGCTCGCGCATAGTGGAATAGTCGAAAAAAGAGCGATAATTGACGCCAAAGTCGGCTCGTCGGGGGCCGGTACAAAACCTAGCCTCGCCACTCTGCATGCCGAAAGATACGGCGTAATTCGACCATATCAGCCAGTGGGTCATCGGCACACAGCAGAGATAGAACAAGAGCTTTCCGCGTACTCACCTGAATTCGAAATATCCCTGTCTGCTCATGCCGTAAACATAGTTAGAGGAATTCTTTGCACCAGTTACCTGACCCTTACTCGGGACTACAGTGTCCAAGATATATGGAAAGTTTTTAGGAGTTTCTATGATGGTCAGCCGTTTATCAGATTCATTCGAGATCGGAAAGGAGTTTACAGATATCCTGACCCAAAGATTCTGGTCGGTTCAAATTTCTGTGACATTGGATTTGATGTCGATAGAGATCGGCGCCATTTGGTCGTGCTCTCGGCGACGGACAATCTGGTGAAGGGTGCCGCAGGGATCGCTATCCAAAGCATGAATCTCATGATGAACTACGAGGAAACTATGGGGCTCATGCTACCGCCAATTCATCCGGTTTAATCAGCATTGACAACTATCATAAAAATCGGGGGAAGCATCCTAGGAAAAGGGATCAGCCAGGTCATCCTCTCTGATCTTCAGAGCCTTGTCCGTAAGGAACGAATCGTCCTTGTGCATGGTGGTGGTGCACAAGTAACAAGTATCGCGGAGAAACTTGGCAAGGAACAGAAGTTTATTGTCTCTCCGAGCGGAATCAGAAGCAGATTCACCGACAAAGAGACTGCCTCTATTTACGCAATGGTGATGATAGGTAAGATCAATAAGGAGATTGTGGCGGCCCTGCTAAAGCTAGGAATCTGGGCCGTGGGTCTAGGCGGGGTAGACGGAGGGGTAATTAAAGCAAATAGGAAGAAAAGGCTCCTAATCATTGACGAGAGAAGAAGGAAAAGGGTTATCGATGGTGGATATACAGGGAAAATCTCTGGAATTAATGGAAAATTACTGACATCGCTATTGCAAGAAGGATACACTCCAGTCATTTCGCCCGTCGCAATAAGTGAAGAGTTTGACCTCCTGAATGTGGATGGAGATAGAGCAGCAGCGCATATCGCAGGAGGCATGCACGCGGATCGCGTCATCTTCCTAACCAATGTAGATGGCGTACTAATTGACGGAGAACTCGTTGAGAGGCTCAGCTACTCCCAAGCAAAAGGATTCTTACCCAAGATTGGCTTCGGGATGGAGAAGAAAGTGATTTCAGGTTTGGAGGCCCTAGATCAAGGAACGAAGGAGGCAATAATCACGTCGGGCCTCGTTCAAGATCCTATCTCTTCAGCCTTAGATCATAAAAGGTGCACGGTGATTACTATTGGACAGTAAAGAAGTAATGGGCGTCGAGGACTCGCATCTTGCACCGGTCTACAAGAAATTTCAAGTCGTCCTCTCAAAGGGTAGTGGGTCAGTGGTCTGGGATCAAAACGGGAGAGAGTACATAGACTGCATGGCCGGATACGGGGTGGCCCTTGTAGGACATTCCAATCCACATGTGAGGAAGGCGATAAATCAACAGTTAGAAAAAATTACGACTTGTCATGGCTCCTTTTACAATGAGGCCAGATCAGAAGCTTTGCTCGCACTGGACAGAATATGTCCCCCAAATCTAAGAAACTACTTCTTGTGCAATAGCGGTGCGGAAACTATTGAAGCTGCCCTGAAACTCGCCCGAAGGGCAACAGGCCGGAAGAAGTTGATAGCGATGACAGGATCATACCACGGAAAAACTATGGGAGCATTATCGACTACATGGAGCCGTCGCTACAGAGATCCATTTGGTCCACTTCTGCCGCAAGTGGAGTTCGTTCCGTTCGGAAATGTAGAGATTCTGAGCGAAAAAGTCGACGAAAGTACGGCAGGCGTTCTGCTGGAACCAATCCAGGGTGAGAGCGGAATCCATTCCGCTTCCGAGGAGTTCATGTTGGAAGCTAGGAAATCATGTGACAAGGTTGGCAGCCTCCTAATATTAGATGAAATACAAACCGGACTCGGGAGAACTGGGGACATGTGGGCCCATCAAGCATATGGTGTGACTCCAGATATTCTCTGCTCAGCCAAGGGACTCGCTGGAGGTCTCCCTGCCGGAGCAATGATTACAAGCCAGAAAGTCGCTTCATCGTTCAGAACAGGCGACCATACTACGACGGTAGGAGGAAGCCCCGTAGTCTGCGCCGCCCTCAAGGCGACGCTGGAATTTATTGAGAAAGAGAATCTGGTAGGAAGAGCTAAAGAGATGGGAGGCATTTTTTTTGATGGTCTTGAAAACCTTAAAGCAAAACATTCAGCTATCAGAGAAGTTAGAGGTAAAGGTCTCCTAATAGGATTAGAGACGAGATTTGATATTAGGGATATCCTCCTGAGTTGTATGAGGAGAGGATTGTTGCTCTTGTATTCTGGAAGAAACGTACTCCGCTTCCTACCTCCGTTGGTAATCGAGCCCACCCAGATCAAGAAGGCCCTAGCTATTCTCGACAAAGCTTTCGGAGAAGCTGAAGGTAATATGGGGATTAGCTGAGGCGATCTCAGAATTGCTTTTCTACGTGGGGATTCTATCTTGGTGAGATGGACGGCTTAGACGAACAGATCCTTGAGCTCCTAAAGAAGAATTCAAGGACGTCTTTTGTTGAGATAGCGGAGGAGGTCAATCTATCGGAAGCGGCTATCAGAAGACGGATACAGAATTTGCTCAATGAGGGAACCATAAAGAGATTCACAATAGACCAGACCACGCGTAAGCTTTCAAGCGCTTTGGTGTTGGTAGTTGTCAAACCTGGAACGGCGACCTCTACCATTTCGGGGAAGATAAGAGCGATACAAACTGTTCAGAAGGTCTATGAAATCACAGGAGAATACGAGATAGGGGTGATATTGGGTGCTTCGACGACGGACGGGATTAGGTCAACGATCGAAGAGATTAGAACGTTGGACGGTGTAGAGGATACTTGCACCTCAATAATCCTACGAGATTTGGACTAGGGTCGAAAGAATGTAATATGACTCATCTATTACGTGATTGAATTGAGAGATCTCGCTATAAGCCTCCTAGCTGACTCGCTGCGAATTTATTCGCCGTCTAAGAAAGAAGGTTCCCTATCGAGATTTCTAATGGAGAAGATGTCCAATGAACTTGGCTACCGGAGCGTCAGAGTAGACGGAGCCAACAACGTAATTGGCGAAGTGGGAGCTGGTAAACCTGTCCTCCTTCTTTGTGGACACATGGATACCGTCCCCGGAGTCCAACCTGTCATAGTGAAGAAGGATCTGGTATACGGAAGGGGCGTCGTCGATGCAAAATCGTCATTAATCGCCATGATCGTCGCTGCTTCATCTCTAAAGAAAGCCAATGTAGGAAGGACAATCCTCGCCGCCGTCACGGATGAGGAAGGCTCCGGATCAGGGATAAAGGAACTCATACGGGGAGGGATATCAGCCGATTATGCCATCTTTGGAGAGCCTAGTGGAGTACACAGCATCACCGTTGGATACAAAGGTAGGATGTCGATTAAGGTCACCTGCCAAACGTCACCCGTGCACGCTAGTGCCCCCTGGATGTCACAAAACGCCATTGAGAAAGGATTCGAGGTATGGTCCGCAATCAAGACGCATCTAGGAAAGCTCTCCAATGGAGCCAACCGGTATACAAGCCTTACAGCATGTCTAACTCGGATTAAAGCGGGGACCGCCGAGAATATCATGCCGGGGACGTGCCAATTTACAATCGACGTGAGATACCCTTCGAGATTCACAAGTCAAGATGTTTCCAGAGAGGTTCACGCAGCCGCGAATAGCCTACAAGAGAATCCCGATTTTCCAAAAACATCAATCGAGATAGGGGACTCAACGCCGCCCTTTGAAGCGAGCAAATCATCCACCGTCAGTCGAGCACTCGCAAGGGCGATAATAAAGACGCGAAAAGTTAAGCCAATTTATTTACATAAGACCGGCACAGGGGACATGAATATTCTTGGCGCCGCCTTGAATATTCCAGTTGTAACATATGGCCCGGGAAATCCACACCTCTCCCATACCTCTAAAGAATGTATTGAGGTCGAGGAATACTTGTCTTCCATCAACATCTACATTCAGACAATCAAGAATCTGAAGACTATGCTCAAAGAATAAATACGCTTTGATTGAACTCCGTTTAAGCTGACTCAATAATGCCAAAGTTCAAGATCGCTGAGATCCAGAAAGCCCTTGGGAACAAAGAGCAAATAAGAAACTTCGGCGTGATAGCTCACGTAGATCACGGAAACTGATCGAGTATACTCGTTTAGACGAATAGACTACGATGAGCGATAGCCTACTGGCAGCCTCGGGGATGCTCAGCCCCTCAGTTGCGGGTAAGGCCCTTGCCCTTGATTCCATGAAACTGGAACAGCAGAGACAGATGACGATCAAAGCGGCGAATGTTACTCTCTACTATGAACAAGGCGGAAAGGCCTATGTTATGAACATGATCGATACCCCAGGCCATATTGATTTCACAGGCAGGGTTACTAGAAGTCTTAGAGCGATAGATGGCGCAGTCGTAGTGTCTGATGCCGTTGAGGGTGTAATGACACAGACAGAAACCGTGACCCGTCAAGCGTTGGAGGAGAGAGTCCGACCTGTGCTATACATCAATAAAATAGATCGCCTGGTGAAGGAATTAAAATTAGCGCCCGACAAGATGCAGTCGTGGCTCGGAGAAATAATTAGGGATTTCAATCAACTCATTACGATCTACGCAGAACCTGAATATCGTGAGAAGTGGAAGGTCAGCATAAAAGAGAGCAGCGTTGCCTTTGGCTCTGCCAAGGATAGATGGGGTTTCAACGCGGACATTTCCGCCAAAAGCGGCATAAACTTCAAAGATGTATATGATGCGTATACAAAAGGAGACGTATCGAAACTAAGTGAGGTTGCCCCACTCCATGAGGCAATCCTTGGTATGGTAGTGAAACATCACCCACCCCCTCATCTCGCACAAAGTTACAGAATTCCTAAGATCTGGAGCGGTGATCTCGAAACGGATGCTGGAAAAGCACTCCTGGCCTGTGATGATAATGGCCCGATCATATTGATGGTGACAAATATCAATGTCGATCAGGAGGCGGGTGTTGTCGCGACAGGGAGACTGTTCTCTGGAACCGTAAGGAATGGTGAAACTGTTTATCTCCTCGGTGCCAAACGAGAAGGCAGGATTCAATCTGTCAACATGTACATGGGAGTACACAGAGAGATTATAGGATCTATCGGCGCTGGAAATATTCCGGCCCTTCTAGGATTGGAACATGCGAGAGCCGGTGAAACAATAAGCTCTGTACCAAAGCTATCTCAATTTGAATCGATTCGCTATGTTTCAGAACCCGTTGTAACAATGGCGGTTGAGTCGAAGCATCCGAAGGATTTGCCGAAACTTGTCGAAGCCCTTCGCAGGTTAAGTATCGAAGATCCTAATCTTGTGATTCGAATCAATGAGGAATCTGGCGAAATGCTTATGGCCGGTATGGGAGTACTTCATTTGGAGATCGCAACCAGCCTTTTGCAGGATCAGAAACTGGAGATTATAACCTCAAAACCCTTGATAAACTATCGGGAGACGGTAAGGGGTAGGGCCGGCCCGATCATGGCAAAGTCACCCAACAGGCACAATAAGCTATTTGTTGGAATAGAACCGTTGACGCCGGAGGTGATTGAGCTCATAAGGACAGGGAAGATAAATGAGAATATGGATAAGAAATCCCTCCAGACAATCTTCCGTGATCAGGGTTGGGAAGCCGAAGAGTCTAAGCGTGTCGTTGCTATTGATGAACGGGGCAATATTTTTGTTGAGACCACCAAGGGAGTGCAATTTCTGCAGGAATCAATGGACTCGATCCGATCTGGTTTCGAAGACATAATGGCCAATGGTCCATTGGCGTATGAGTTTTGCAGAGGTATGAAAATCATACTCCACCATTATGTGCCACATGAAGATCCTGCACACCGAACTTATGCTCAGTTGATGCCAGCTTCACGGAGAGCCGTTCTGGGATCTATACTGTCGGCCCAACCCACCTTGCTGGAACCGATGCTAGGAATTGACATCAAAGCCCCCTCTGATCAAATCGGGGCTATTGCTGGGGTCATCTCTTCAAAGAGGGGGAAGATGCTGAAAATAGAACAGAAGGAAGTGTTCACCATAATTGAGGGCGAAATCCCTGCATCTGAGAGTTTCGACCTTTCTGAAGCCATGAGAGGTGCGACAGCTGGCAAGGCTATTTGGAATACCCATTTCAAATCATGGACTCCGCTGCCGTCCTCGATGGTCCTTCCCGTCGTGAGAGAGATCAGGAAGAGAAAGGGTCTATCGGAAGATCCGCCAAAAGCGTCGGAGTTCATCGATACGGAATAATTCTCCCATCCCCTCCGGTAGTCTGAAAGTCAGCTGGTAAATTAGTCGATCAGACAGGTGTAACTCTTGAGATTTGGAGACTCCTAATTGCCCGTAGAAGCCAACACCTGAATGAAATTTGGATCTATTCGCTCCAACGCGATATTCAATCCCTTGATTACTAGGTTATCGTATATTTCCAAGGCTTTCGTTTCAGTAAACGCTCCTACAATGATTGCGACTCCGCTACTAACGACACTGACCCCTATCTTATCGTTGTAGTCGAAGGTCAGTCCGAACTCTCCTCTCCTTCTTATCGATTGACCTTTATTCTTGACAAGGACCTCTAGATCGTCTAAGCTTAGGTTCAGATTTTCTTTAGGTGTGATGACGTGGACTGACTTGCCATTCTCCCTCCCACATATGTCCTCAACGAGTTTTCTTGGAATATATTTTCGGGGGGCGTCAGCTCCAGAACCGCAGGCTCTGCATCCATCCTGCTTTGCTATCTTGATCTTGTCGAATGTAAGATCGCTGATGTCAGCATAGAAGAGATTACCCGCTAGAATAGCAGGTCGACCGATCAGCAGCCTTATGGCCTCAGACACTTCGACACTGGCAATGACAGTGAGCACAGATGGATGAACGCCCTCAGTGCCACACTTGGGAAGATCTTCATCTCTCAGGTCGGGCTGGAAACATTCAAGGCACGGGGTCCCATTTTCTGGAATTATCGAAGTAGCTGAGCCTATAGTCTCTATGGCTGAACCGAAAATATATGGTATTTTTTGATTCAGGCACGCTCTATTGAGAGCGTATCTAGCATAGATAGAGTCCAGTCCATCCAAGACAAGATCTGACCCACGGACAACGTCGTCCGCAACATCGTCATTGATTGAGGTCGTAAGTGCCTCAAACTCGACATCGGGGTTTAGTCCCCTTAATTTGTTTACTGCCACTTCGGCCTTTGGTAGCCCTATGTCGCTCTGGCCATAAAGAATCTGCCGATGGAGATTCGAGAGTTCGACAACATCCCTATCAACAATTCGCATCCTGCCTACACCCATGGCGGCCAGTTGCTGGGCTATGGGCGCACCCAATCCACCGACGCCTACCACCGTTACAAAAGATCCTCTAATCTTCTCCTGTCCTTCGAAACCGATGTTCTCAAGTACGATTTGTCGAGAATACCTCTCGAGATCTTTATCGGTTAAGTTCAACCCTGAGTTACCCTCCACTAACCGCTGGCAAAAGCATCAGTTCATCACCCTCTACGAGTGCAGTTTCCAAGTTATTGAGAAACTTTACATTCTTCCCGTTGACATAGAGATTCAATACGTGCCTCGGCTTTCCTTCGGTATCCAAAACCCTTCGTTTGAATGGTTCGCCATACCTCGCTGATAGGGCACTAACAACCTCTGCTACAGTCACCCCACTTATGTCAATTGCCCGGTCGCCTTTCGTTGCGGATGCCATTACCGCGGGGATTACTACCTTCACGTTACTCAATTCGACCTACCTCCTGATGATCTGGGCCAATACTTCAAGCTTCGGCTCCACGACCACCGGTTTGATGCCTTCAATAGAGATTGCCTCAGGTGTCTTGAGCCCGTTCCCGGTGACATAACAAACTACCAGCTCGTCATGATCGATCCTGCCTGCATCGATAAGCTTACGCAGAACTGCTACTGAAATGACTCCACCGGGCTCAGCAAAGATTCCTTCTGTACTCGCTAGGAGACGTATCGCTTCCCTCAGTTCCTCGTCATTCACTTTCTCGCCAAACCCTCCCGATTCTCTGACGTTCTTCACTGCGAATTCTCCGTCCCCTGGATCACCGATAGCTAAGCTTTTTGCAAGGGTTTGAGGTGTTTCGACGGGAGTCACAGAAGTTCTGCCCTGTTGTAGGGCATCGACTATCGGGGAACAACCAACAGGTTGTGCGCTACTTAGCTTGACGTTGTTTGATTTGATCAAACCGAGTTCTTCGAACTCATTGAAACCCTTCCTGATAGCGCAAAGCAGCGCTCCGCTTCCAGTTGGCACAATTACGTGATCTGGCGGAGTCCACCCAAGTTGCTCGCAGACCTCGAAGGCGAGTGTCTTTGAGCCTTCTACGTAGTATGGTCGAATATTACCATTCACTATTCCTAGATTGTAGAGCTCACCTGCTTGGGCGGCTAACTTATTCGCATCATCATAAGTCCCCTTTATCGCGATGATCTCGGCGCCATATGTTGACGCCTGCACAACTTTCGCAGGTTCAATATCGAAAGGTATGAAAACATAACATGGTAACCCTGCTTTAGCCGCATGAGCAGCGGTTGCCGAGGCAAGATTTCCCGTGGACGGCGAGCCGACGGCCGAGAGTCCCAGTTCTCTAGCCTTTGAGACAGCGACACTCGCCGGTCGGTCCTTGAATGAGTAGGTGGGATTTACTGTGTCATTTTTTATGAAGAGATTCGTTAATCCCAATCTCTTAGCAAGTCTGTCAGCTCGATGCAGTGGCGTGTAGCCAGCTCCGAGATCTACGATCCTGTTCTTATCGTCAATTGGAAGTAGCTCGTGATACCTCCAGAGATTCTTTGCTCTACCCTCGAACGTTTCCTTCTTAACGACCATCTTGGAATAATCATAAACAACATCGAGAGGACCGAAACATTCCTCGCAAACGTAACTAAGCTCTGTTGGATATTGCCTCTGGCATTCTCTGCATTGTAAGGCTTTCACTGCCAGTGGACTCTCACTTTTCACTCTTTAATTTCAATGGTAAGAGGATAAATATATTTGTGGTAACAATATGCTGATCGGAATATGCTATATTAGCCGTTTTTGTGCGATTTAACTTCCTTCCACAGGCTTAACAATCGAGTATTATCTAAAGCATCTTCAGCGGCGCGCACGAATGGTTGAAGAACTTCATTTTTCCCACCCATCATGTAAAGCGTAGCTTGGATTCCCATTTCCAACTTGTCAATTTGATGAACTGTTACCGCTTCCGGGGACTCGTTAGCTCTAAACTCTTGCCATAATCCTTCATAGAACGACCGCAATTCGCCAGAGAGTTTCGAGAACACGGCTCCAATTGCACTATCCTCTTTTTCTTCCTTCGACGGGTCCTCGCCGGGCATTAAATCTCCAATGATTGATTCGCCCAGATCGTGCAATAGAGCCATCCGGATCATTTTTTCGGTGTTGAGATTCATGTCGTCCCCAACTACCATTGCAATCATAGCCGTTGCGAAGCTGTGGTCAGCAACAGATTCTGGATTCTTGATTCCTGCTTTCACAATCCAGCCCCTCCTTTTTTCTTTCTTGAGTTTCTCCGCTGCAAAGATAATCTCTCTGATACCAGGTGAAGTCATCCGAACCACCTCTCAAGACTCTCCGACTTGCTCGCCTCGCTCTCTTCTAGTCGATCCAAAGCCCTCCTCACTCGCTCCTCAGAAAAATCCCTCTCTCCACATAGGAAATCAACAATCTTGTCTGTCTGTAATCGTCCCCAGGAGAGGGTTTTGGGAGAAGTGACCGACGGATTAAGAAAGATCTCCCTTATTCTTGGATAGTCGAGTTCCCCTAGACCTTCGCTAATCTCAGGGATATCCTCGAGTTGGCCATATTTTCTGATATACTTCAGCGCGGTGGCGGGACCTACCCCAGGAAACCCGTTTGGATTGAAATCAGTCCCCATGAGAATGCCGATATCCACCAATTGTTCTCTCCTTAGTCCCAATGACGACAGAACTTGACTCAGCTCCACCTCCTCAGGTTCAACGGTCACAAAGACATTTCGGTTTGGGAGTTTTCTCTTGCCCGAAAGAGTTAGGTTCCTTAATAGACGCTTCGCCCCGAAGAGAATAGAATCGTAATCTTGACTAGCGGCATCAGTTGCAAGACCTATACGCGTGAGGTGAGCTGCTGTTGCCTCGCCTTCTGATGGGGCCTCGATGCAGGGTATTCCGAGGAGTGAGAGAATTCTCTTAGCATCCTCACGCATATAGTTTTGCAAGACGGATGTTGCCCTTGCATACTTCCTCGCCCCCTCAAGATCACCAGCCGTTAAAGCTCTCTTGAACTTGTCTGAAGCAACTTTCTTTACTTGCCGCCTCCTCTCTATTTCTGGACCCTTCATTTCAGGGGGTTTGCCATCCAACACATAGACAGGTCTTATGCCGAGCGAGACAAGGTTGACATTCCTGTAAAAGAGACCTGTCAAGTGGCTCGTCACCTTTCCAGACCGATCTCTTAATGGCTCACCCGATTCCCCCCTTATGCTAGCAAGAAATTGGTAGATCGCATTGTAGGCGTCTATAGCTACGATTCTGCCCGAAAAGCTCTCGAGCCTTGCCTTTTTTGCATATACAATACCCCTTAGGTCGACACCCATCCTGCGGCATAGTACATGAGAATAGCCTTTAAATCCGTCCTGAAGCCATACGTAGCTCAGGTATTCTTGGGGCGCTCATCCATAAAAGGTCTTTTCAGCACCCTCAGGGAGAGATACAGTCAATCTCTTGTTCAACGCCTTATACCAGTCATCTACATCTTTGGTCAGAGATGGTTTTATCTTTGACAGCGAGTGCGCAAAGTCCTCCATGGTGATTCTAGGCTTTGACTTGTCCCTCCTAAGCGCAGCTATCGCAGCTTGACGGCTTACAGACTCAAGATCCGCGCCCGAATAACCGGCGGTCATTACTGCAATCTCTAGCATCGAAACGTCTCTTGACAGCGGCATCTTCTTCCCTATTATTTCGAGAATTGCCTTACGGGCGGATTCATCTGGAGGAGGGACATAAAACATCAGGTCGAATCTACCTGGTCTCAGGAGTGACATGTCCAAGAGATCCGGTCTGTTAGTGGCGCCCAGAACGAAAATTTCGGAGGAATTTTGGGTCGAATCCATCTCAGTCAAGAGCTGACTGAGCACTCGTTCCCCCGCCCCGGACTCATCCTGCGCAGAAGCCCTAGATCTAGCTATCGAGTCGATCTCATCAAAGAAGATGATGCACGGGGTCGAACTCTTTGCTTTTCGAAATATTTCCCTCACGGCATGTTCTGATTCCCCCACCCACTTGGAAAGTATTTCCGGACCCCTGATTGCGATAAAGTTAGCTCCGCTCTCTGTTGCAATCGCTCGAGCGAGAAGAGTTTTTCCACAGCCCGGAGGCCCGTATATCATGACGCCTTTAGGCGGTTTAACACCGGCTCTCTGGAAGATTTCTGGCTTTCTAATGGCCCAAATAATATTCTCCCGCAAATCTGACTTCAGATTATCCATTCCGCCTATCATACTCCACGAGACTGACGGCATCTCAACATATACTTCGCGTAACGCGGTGGGGATGATTCCCTTTCTGGCCTCCCTAAAATCTATCGACTTCACGACCATGGATTCGAGCATTTCTGACGGGACCCTATCGGCTTCCAGGTCTATCTTCGGAAGGTATCTCCTAAGTGCATGTAAGGCAGCTTCTCGAGCAAGCGCTCGTAGATCCGCGCCGGTGAAACCGTATAACTCCTGGGAAAGCTTGCCTAGATCCACATTCGATTCAAGTGGCATACCCCTTGTATGGATATTGAGGATCTCCTGCCTGTCTTTGTGATTCGGTACCGCGATCTCTACTTCCCTATCAAACCTTCCCGGCCTTCTCAACGCCGGGTCGATACTATCAGGCCTGTTAGTGGCTCCAATAACGATTACGTCACCTCTCTCAGATAGCCCATCCATAAGAGCTAGGAGCTGGGCAACTACTCTCTTTTCGACATCCCCGAAAACTTCCTCTCTCTTCGGGGCAATGGCATCGATCTCGTCTAGGAATATGATACTAGGTGAAGCTTCACGCGCCTCCTTGAAGATTTCTCTCAACCGACTTTCCGTCTCCCCGTAATACTTGTTCATTATCTCAGGACCGTTGACGGTGAAGTAGTTTGCCTCGGTTTCACTCGCAAGTACTTTTGCTATCAGTGTTTTTCCGCATCCTGGAGGACCATGAAGTAATATTCCACTTGGCGGATCAACGCCAAACCGTTGGAAAATTTCAGGGTGGCGCAACGGTAACTCGACTATCTCTCTAAGTCTTTGGACTTCGTGTCTCAGGCCTCCTATCTCATCGTAGGTGATCGACGCCCCTATGCTTTTTTCACCGATTGGTTCAGAGGAGACTGAAAGTTTTGTATGCGCATCCACTTTCACGATAGGTTTCGGTCTTACTTTCATGACGCTGAATTGGATTGGGCTTCCCAGTATAACTACGGAAACCCCATCACCCTCCGTCAATGAGAGGCCT
>SDBV01004721.1_pt1 | contig 19437 bp, 21 predicted proteins | sample 2277081 | NCBI WGS metagenome assembly SDBV01 (sample SAMN10402039, study PRJNA504765) | marine sediment metagenome | isolation source: marine sediment core GS10_PC15, 223 cmbsf | place: Arctic Ocean: Southern Knipovich Ridge | collected 2010
ATATTGGTGGAAATACCTCAATTACAGTACAATCAATGACTAATACTGATACGACTGATGTAGATGCAACTGTAAAGCAAATACATGAATTAGAGGATGTTGGTTGTGAGATTATAAGGGTTTCTGCACCTACAATTGAAGCTGCTTCGGCATTAAAGGAGATAAAGAAAAACATAAGTATTCCATTAGTGGCTGATGTTCATTTTGATTATAAAATTGCTCTTGAGGCAGCAAAATATGCTGATAAGCTGAGAATTAACCCAGGAAATATAGGCAACGAGGAAAAAGTAAAATTAGTTGTTAATGCTGCAAAGGAGCATGGAATTCCAATAAGGATTGGTGTTAATTTAGGCTCATTAGAAAAAGATTTATTTGAAAAATATGGTTATACTGCAGAGGCCATGGTTGAAAGCGCTTTGAGGCATGTTAAAATTTTAGAGAATCTTGATTTCTATGATACTGTTGTTTCATTAAAAGCGTCAGATGTTCCAAGAATGGTGGAAGCTTACAGATTGTTTGCTGAAAAAACAGATTATCCGTTGCATTTGGGAGTTACAGAAGCTGGAAGCAAGTTTCCAGGCACAATAAAAAACTCAATTGGCATGGGGATATTGCTTTCAGAAGGAATTGGAGATACAATAAGAGTTTCTTTATCTGATAATCCTGTTGAGGAAGTGAAAGCAGGCAAAAAAATTCTAAGATCTTTAGGTTTAAGAAAAGATGGCGTAGAAGTTACTTCATGCCCTACATGCGCAAGAGCAAACATTGATGTAATAAAAATTTCTGAGGAGATTGAAAACAAGACTGAAAAAATTAAAAAGCCAGTGCATGTTGCAGTGATGGGATGTGCTGTCAATGGCCCTGGAGAAAGCAAGAAAGCAGATATTGGGATTGTAGGTGGTGTAAATAATACTAATTTATTGTATAGGAAAGGGGAAATTGTTGGGAAAATACCACAAGAAAAAATTGTAGAGAGTTTGATGAAAGAAATTAGGGAATGGAAATGAAAAAATTATCTATATTAGGCTCTACTGGAAGTATTGGAACCCAAACATTGGATATTGTAAAAAACAATCCTAATGAGTTTAAGATGATTGAATTAACAGCGAACAATAATATTGAATTACTGAAAAAACAAATTGATGAGTTTAAGCCAGAAGCAGTTGCTGTTATGGATAGTGAAAAAGCAGATTTGCTGAAAAAAGATGCCAATGTTGAGGTTTATTCCAGTATGGATGGGATAATAAAAGTTGCAACCCTAAATAATGCAGATACTGTTGTTAATTCTCTTGTTGGTTCTGTTGGTGTTAAGCCTACAATTGAGGCTATAAAAAACAAGAAAAACATTGCTTTGGCAAATAAAGAAACTTTGGTTACTGCTGGCTCTATTGTTATGCAGGAAATTGAGAAAAACAATGTTGAGCTAATGCCTATTGATTCTGAACATAGCGCTATATTCCAATGCCTCAATAATAATTTTGATAAAATAATTAATAATAATGAAATTGCAAACGAAGTCAATAAAATAATCATTACTTGCTCTGGCGGGGCTTTTAAGAATTTAACAAAAGAGCAGCTTGAGAATGTTACTGCAAAAGATGCCTTAAAGCATCCAACATGGAGTATGGGCAATAAAATAACAATAGACAGCGCAACATTGATGAACAAGGGTTTTGAGGTTATTGAAGCTCATTATCTGTATAATATGCCTTATGAGAAAATTGATGTTGTTATGCATCCGCAAAGTATAATTCATTCTTTGGTCGAGTTTAGAGATAATTCTGTTATTGCGCAATTAGGAAATCCTGATATGAAAATTCCAATTCAATACGCTTTAAGCTACCCTAAAAGATTTAATTCTAATTCGAAAAGACTAAACCTATTGGAAATAAAAAATCTGAGTTTTGGAAAGCCTGATTTTGAGCTGTTTCCATGCTTAAAGTATGCTTATGATACTGGCAGTAAAGGGGGGACATTGTCTGCTGTGCTTAATGCTGCTAATGAAGTTGCTGTTTATGCTTTTTTAGACAATAAAATTAAGTTTTTAGATATTCCTAAATTAATCAATAAAATGATAGCAGAGCATAATATAATAAAAAATCCAAGCTTGAATGAGATTTTGGATGTTGATAAGAAGGTAAAAGAAGAGACAAAGAAAATAATTGAAACCAATGATTATTAATTAAAAGTACAATAAAAACAAAAAACCAATAAAAAATAATTATTATTAACAATAAAAAATATCGAATTAAAAAATAATAAAGTATTGGAATAATAATAATGAAAATTAATTGTTAAAAATTAAAACAATGTAAAAATGAACATAGCAATCATTGTAGCAGGCGGAAAAGGGAAGCGTATGCATAAGAGAATCAATAAACTCTTTCTCCTATTAAACAAGGAACCAATTATTTGCCATACATTGAATACATTCCAGAACTGCAAAAATATCAATAAAATAATATTAGTTATCAGGCCTGAAGACAGGAATAAGTTCCAGTCTATAATAAAGGCAAATAAATTCAGTAAAGTAATAAAGGTTGTTGATGGCGGTGTTGAGAGGCAGGATTCTGTTTATAATGGAATCAAGGCCATAGATAAAGCAAATAATGATGATATAGTTCTGATTCATAATGCTGTTAATCCTTTTGTTGATGAAGCTACAATAAACAACTGCATTAGCGCAACAAAAAAATATGGTGCTGCTGTGGTTGGATTTCGTGCAAAGGATACAATTAAAGTTGTGGAAGATGGGCTTGTAAAGCAGACTATTGACAGAAAACTTCTATGGCAGGTACAGACACCGCAGGCTATGAAGTTTTTTCTTGCAAAAAAGGCTTTTGAACGAGCTTACAAGGATAAGTTTTACGGAACTGATGATGTGAGCCTGGTAGAAAGGCTTGGTGGCAGTGTAAAGATTGTTTATTGCCCTAGGGAAAACATCAAAATCACAGATTCTCATGATCTGGCTTATGCAAATAAATTAACAAATGCTTCAAGAATTGGTATTGGACAGGATTCACATAAATTTTCCAGTGATAAAAATAAAAAATTAGCATTAGGAGGGGCTAAAATAGAAAATGAAATTGGTTTTGAGGCAAATTCAGATGGTGATATCATTTTACATGCTCTCTTCAATGCCTTAAGCACTGCAATTGGCCACAAGTCATTAGGTTTTTATGCAGATGATATGTATAAAAAAGGAATTACAGACAGCAAAAAATACCTTGAGTTCATTCTTGATAAGGTAGAAAAAAGAAACCTTAGAATCAGCAATGTGGCAATAATGCTGGAAGGCAAAAATCCAAAGATAGATGAACATATAGACAAAATAAAAACATCACTTTCAAGATTATTGGGAATAAAAAAAGAGAATATAGGCATAGCTGCAACTTCTGGGGATGAATTAACAGATTTCGGAAAAGGATTGGGAATGCAGTGTTTTGCTGTTGTGACTCTAAAATAATCAGCAACATTAATATATCATCTAATATCTAAACTAGTCATGCTCCTGAATTCATATGCAAAAATAAACCTGTACCTGAAAATTGGCAAGAAGCTGAAGAGCGGCTATCATAGCATACAGTCAGTAATGCAACTAGTTCAGCTGCATGATAATATTTCTTTTGAAAGATTAAATGAAGACCTTATAATGGTGCAAAGCAACAACCCTGATTTGGAAAGCAAGGGAAATCTTGCATATAAGGCAGCTTCACTTCTGAAGGATAAGCTTAAAGTCAAGGGAGGGGTAAAAATAACTCTTGAAAAAAATATACCTATGTCTGCTGGCTTAGGCGGTGGAAGTTCAAATGCTGCAAATACTTTAGTCATATTAAACAAATTGTGGGACTTAAAGCTTTCACAAAAGAAACTAATAGACTTTGGAGCTGAGATAGGCTCTGATGTGCCGTTCTTTATTGTGGGAAAAAGCGCATTAGTTGAGGGTATTGGAAATAAAATAAAACCACTTAGGAAAGCTATATCTGCCAATATTGTTCTGGTAAATCCTGGAATTAAAGTATCCACATCTTGGGCCTACAAGCAATTTGATAAAACTAATAGTAAATTAAAGACAAAAGCGAATATTAAAGAATTGATTAAAGCCATAAATAAAAAAGACGAGAAAAAAATATCTGAAAACCTGCATAATGATTTTTCTCCAATGATAGAAAAGAAATTTAAAATAGTAAGGGAAATAAAAACTAATTTTAGAAAATTGGATGCTTTAAACTCTTTAGTTTCTGGTTCTGGTCCTACAGTCTTAGGATTGTATGACAGCATATACCCTGCAAGAGAAGCGTATTTCAAGCTTAAGGATATGTATCCGTTTGTTTATTTGACGAAGACTTTCTGAAAAAGTGTTTAGCTAAATCCCCATAATGCTATAGCCTGCATCAACATAAACTACCTGGCCGGTAATGTTCTTAGACATGTCAGAACACAGAAACAATGCCAAGTTAGCAACATCATCTGCATCAATATTTCTTTTTAATGGGGATTTTTGTTTTGCATGGTCAAGCATAGTGTCAAAACCTGCAATGCCTGAGGCTGCAAGAGTTTTTACCGGGCCTGCAGAGATTGCATTTACTCTTATGCCTTTTTCTCCAAAATCATTTGCCAGATACCTTACACAGGCTTCTAAAGCTGCTTTTGCAACACCCATTACATTATAGTTGGGAGTTACTTTTTCAGAGCCATAATAGGTCATGGCCATTATACTGCCGTTCTCATTCATTATTGGAGCAGCTCTTCTTGAAAGTTCTGCTAAAGAGTAAGAGCTTACTTCCTGTGCAACCTGGTAGCCTCTTCTGTCAACTTCATAGAACTTTCCCTGCAGATGCTCTTTTTTTGCAAAAGCAATGCTGTGTATTAAAAAATCTACATTACCAAATTCCTGCTTAACTTTTTCAAAGAACTCTGTCAATAAAACATCATCAACAACATCACATTTCATGGCTAATGGGTTGTTAAGCATGCTGAGCAAGGGTTTTACTAATTGCTCTACTCTTTCCTGATAACCTAAAGCAATCCTTACTCCATTATCATTTAATTTTTTAGCAATGTGCCATGCTATGCTTTGGTCATTTGCAACTCCAAAAACAATTGCTTTTTTACCTTCTAAGTTAAAGTTTCCCATTTTTTTACCACCTTTAATTTTATTAACTAAAGATTTAATGAATATTTTAACAGGATATAGTATTGAGTATACCTTGAATTTTAAAGGTATTTTTTTATCTTTACCCATACATAATCGCATATGGAAAGTATATATAAACATTTTGAAAGCAAAAAACAAAACTTTAAATATCATCTCTTTCCTAAAATTTTTGATTTAAAAATGGCTGAAAGACTAATAGAGTTCTATGGGACAGAATGTGTGCACTGCAAGGAAATGGAACCATTGATAGAGAAAGTACAAAAGGAATTGGGAGTGAAGATTATACGGCTGGAAGTGTGGCACAACAGCGACAATGCAAAACTATTGAAGGAATATGATGTGGATGCGGAAGGTAATGAGTGGTGCGGTGGTATTCCGTTTTTCTATAATGAGAAAACAGGGAAAAAGATTTGTGGCAATGCAAAATATGAGAAACTGAAAGCTTGGGCAGAAGGAAAGTAATTTCAGAGAAACATTTATAAACCTTCTAAAAACTAAAAACCTTAATCTAATTGGGTGCATTTTATGGTAAAGAAAGTTGTGCAGAATTTTAATGTAGAGTACTTGCAGGTTATGGATGAGAATGGCAATGCTGATGAAAAGCTCATGCCAAAATTAAGCGACAAACAAATTAAGGAACTTTACGAATTGATGATTCTTGTAAGAACTTTTGATGACAAGGCTTTTGCAATGCAAAGACAGGGCAGGATAGGAACTTATATACAGTTTAAAGGCCAGGAAGCTTCTCAAATAGGTTCTGCTTATGTTTTGCAGGACAAAGACTGGATGTTTCCAATGTACAGGAGCATAGGTGCATTGATTGCAAGAAAACATCCGATGCATAAATTATTGCAGTATGCTGGCGGAGATATAAAAGGCTTAAGAGGCCCTGATAATGTAAACAATTTTCCAATTACAATTACAGTAGGAACACAAATAACACTTGCTGTAGGTTGTGCATGGGCATCCAAACTAAAAAATGAGAAAACTGTTAGCTTAGTTTATTTCGGAGAGGGCGCAAGTTCAAAAGGAGATTTTCATGAAGGATTGAATTTTGCTGGTGTTTTCAAAGTTCCTGCAATTTTTATTTGTGAAAACAATCAATATGCGATTTCAGTGCCAAGAAAAAGACAAACAGCAGCAGAAACAATTGCGCAGCGCGCAATAAGCTATGGTATTAAAGGCATACAGGTAGATGGAATGGATGTTTTTGCCATGTATAAAGCAACACAAGAAGCTGCTGACAATGCCAGGGCAGGAAAAGGCGCTACACTAATTGAAGCGCTAACATACAGGTTATGCGACCATTCAACTTCTGACGATGCAAAAAGATACAGGACAGAACAGGAATTTAAGTCCTGGATGAAAAAAGAGCCAATTTTAAGGCTTGAAAAGTATATGAGAAGCAAAAAATTGCTGGATGACAAGTATAAGAAGGAAGTTGCAAAAAAAGCTTCTGAGCAGGTTGAGAAAGAAGTCAAGATTTATGAAAATTTACCAGCGCCAAAACCAGAAGAGATGTTAAAATATGTTTATTCGGAATTAACTCCTAATTTAAAGGAACAGCTTAATGAACTAAAACACTAAAAAATCGCAAAGCGATTTTTGGTGTGCCAAAAATCACTAGAGGTGATTTTTAAGCATGACAAAGATGAATATTGTTGAGGCTGTAAGGTCAGCATTAAGGAACGAGCTTGCAAGAGATAAAAGAGTAATGGTTTTAGGAGAAGATGTTGGAAAAAATGGCGGCGTGTTTAGGTGTACAGATGGCCTGCACAAAGAATTTGGAGATGATAGGGTTGTAGATACCCCGCTTGCAGAGCTTGGCATTATAGGAACATCTGTTGGTTTAGCTGTCAACGGTATGCTGCCGGTGGCAGAGATACAATTTTCCGGTTTTGTTTATGCTCCTTTTGATCAAATATATACGCATGTTTCAAAAATAAGGACAAGAAGCAGTGGAAGATTTTCAGTACCTTTGGTAATGAGGACGCCGTATGGCGGAGGCATAAGAGCTTTGGAGCTGCATTGTGAATCTGTAGAAGGACATTTAGCTCATGTTCCCGGTATCAAGGTTGTGATTCCTTCTGGTCCTTATAATGCAAAAGGTTTGTTAATAGCAGCTATTAGAGATCCAGACCCAGTAATGTTTTTAGAGCCAATGAGAATCTATAGGGCAATTAAAGAAGAAGTTCCTGAAACACCTTATACATTGCCAATAGGAAAAGCTTCTGTTGAACAAGAAGGTTCTGATTTAACTGTAATTAGTTATGGTGCAATGTTAAAATATACAAAGCAAGCATTGGAAAAATCAGATTATTCAGCAGAAATAATAGATTTAAGAAGCATAGTGCCATTAGACACAGAAACAATAGTTAATTCTATTAAAAAAACAGGAAGATGCATAATAGTTACAGAAGCGCCTAAGACTGGTGGCTTTCATAACGAGATTATTGCAAGAATAAATGAGAAATGCTTTTTTAGTTTAGAAGCTCCAATTACTCGCGTGACAGGGTATGACTGCCAGTTTCCTATGGCAAAACTAGAAAGTTTTTATATTCCAGATGAAAAAAGGATTTTAAGAGCAGTAGATAAGGTTATGAGTCAGTAAAAATGTCATTTGAATTTAAGTTTCCGGATGTCGGGGAAGGGGTTACTGAAGGCACTATTATAAAATGGAAGGTTAAAGAAGGTGATAAAGTAGAAATGGACCAGGTTCTTGCAGAAGTAGAGACAGACAAAGCAGTTGTGGAGCCTCCAAGCCCGAAAAAAGGTATTATTCTGAAGATTTATCCTAAAGAAGGAGAAACAATAAATGTAGGAGATGTTCTTGTAGTAATAGGGGCAAAAGGTGAAAAAGTAGAGGCAAAGCCAGTTAAAAAAGAAGAAAAAAAAGCAAAAGTAGAAAAGCCCTATACTGGTTCTGTTGTTGGTTTCTTGGAGGAGGCCACTGAGGAGGAAAAAAAGCCAGTTAAAAAATCAGTTAAAGCAGTTGGAAAGAAAGTTATTGCTGCTCCTTCTGTTAGGAAGTTAGCGCAAAACCTTAAAGTTGACCTTGCACAGCTTACAGGCACTGGTTCTGGAGGGAGAGTTACTCAGGAAGATGTAATAAAAGCTTCTGGAGGAGAAGTTGCCAGAGCAAAAGGCAAACTAAGAGTTGTAAAAAAATATGATTTCTTTGGCTATGTTGACAGGGTTCCATTAAAAGGCATAAGAAAAATTACAGCTGAAAAAATGACAGAAGCAGTAGCAAATTGTGCATTAGTTACACACCACGACCATGTTGATGTTACTTTGCTTTCAGAGGTAAGGAAAAAAGAGAAAGAAAAAGCAGCCAAGAAAGGGGCGCATTTGACATATCTTCCTTTTATAATAAAAGCTACAGTACAGGCTTTGAAGAAACATCCTTTTGTTGCATCTTCTGTTGAGGGTGATGAAATAATAATAAAAAAATATTACAACATCGGTGTTGCTGTTGATACACCAGAGGGTTTAATGGTTCCTGTAATTAAAGGAGCTGACAAGAAAAAACTTTATGAGCTGGCCAAGGAAGTGGATAATTTTGTTGAGAAAGCCAAGACAAGAAAAATTGATTTAATGGATTTAAGAGGCGGTGTTTTTACAATAACTAATATTGGGGTTATTGGAAGCACTTATTTTACGCCAATTGTTAATTATCCTGAAACATGCATATTAGGAACTGGAAGGATTGAAGAGCAAGCAAGAGTTGTTGACGGCAAGATTGTAATAAGGAAAGTAATGCCTATTTCTTTTACATATGACCATAGGGTAACTGATGGTGCAGAAGCAGCTAGGTTTATGAATGATTTAAGGGCTTTGCTTGAGAAACCTAGGGATTTGTTGGATTGAAGAAGAAAAGTTACTTTTATAAATGTATATTGATTTGTATTAAGTGAAGAGGTGATAAACCTCAGATTTCTGAGGATTTTGTGATAATTATGGATTTAGTGATATTGATGAAAGAAATGCAGAAGGAAGATACAGGAAGGGTTGTACAAATCATAGCAGAAGCTATGAATGAAAATGAAAGCAGGTGGGCTAAAGAAACAATCAATTTTCATTATTTCTGTAAAGACAATGGTAAAGATGATGGTAGGTTATATTTGGTTGCAAAGTTAGATGGTAAAATAGCAGGTGTTTCTGGTTTACATAGATATATCTGGGGTCCAGAAGATATAAGTTGGTTGGGTTGGTTTGCTGTTCATCCAGAATATCAAAAAAAAGGAATTGGTCGTTCCATGATGGAAAAAACTTGCGAAATTGCTAAAGAAAGAGGATTTAGAAAATTATTTATTGAAACATATAGTGATGATGATTTTACCAAAGGAAGAAATTTCTATGAGAAATTTGGTTTTAATAAAGTAGGTGAAATTAAAGATTATATAAAAGATGGAGTAGATATGGTAGTGTATGGAAGAAACCTTTAATCTCTTAGCCTATCCTATATTAAGAAAAGTTTTCTAAGTGATATTGCTCGTAATAGCTGTTATACGAGATTTCTACCACTACTCAGTTAAATAAAAATAACAAATCATAGAAAAACTTTATAAAACAGTTTGTTTTTCTTAACTGGCTAATATGCAACAAAGAGTACTAGATAATGGTCTTAAAGTAATAGCAGAAAGTCTTCCAGGGAGAAGAAAAGTCCAATTACACATTGGGATTTTTGCTGGTGCTATGGACGAGCCTTCTGAAAAAAAAGGTGGTTTACATTTGCTTGAGCATATGCAATACAGTTCAAATGGTGGCCAAACTGCTAGGGAATTTGTTGAAGCTGTAGAATTTAAAGGAGGTACTACAAACGCTTATACCTCACCCACAGAAACATCTGTTGGTTTTTGGGTTCGAAGTGCTCGTCTTTATGATACATTAGATATTGCTGTACAGGCTTTAATAAACAGAGATTATAATGTAGAAGAATTTGAAAGGGAAAAAGAGGGTGTTGTAAAGACGGAGCTTGTTACTTATGAAAGGGTTTCCCCTACAAGATTCTTTGATAGAATACTTTATCCCCAAACATTTAGAGGGACACCTCTTCAAGAAGATACAATTGGGACTCTTGCGTCTGTTAGGTCATTAACTCTAGATGATATTTTAGACCTTAAGGATAGATTGTATGTCCCAAACAATATGTTTGTATTGGCAGTTGGTGGTTTAGATGAAGAAGAATTCATTATGGAAGTAGAAAAAAGATTTGACTCAATGCAACCAAAATCAGTTGAACATCCGAGATTTTCATGGACATTAGAGCCTAGAGAAATGTACAGTGAAATGTTTGATTTAAAAGATCCATATGACTCAGATCAGGATGCGGCTTTTGCATATCTTGTATATCAGGTTAATCCTGTAAGTAGTCCTGATGAAGCAGGTATTTATTTCCTAAATACCCTTATTGGTGAAGGGCAATCTTCATTATTATTTCAGGAATTAAGACAAGATAGGGGTATAGGATATGATCTAGGATCACATTACGTCTCAATGAATGGTCATGGTGCTTTAGTTTGTGGTGTTCCTTTTGTAGATCCAACTAGGATAGAAGAAACTGTGGATGGTATTACTGATATAATTAAAAGATTGAGTAGAGAACCTGTTCCAGAACGAATATTTGAGGGAAACAAAGAAAAATATTTATCAAAATTTGAGGATATTTTAGATGAAACTCAATTATTAGCTGGCGAAAGGTTGGCAAGAACTTTTTTAGGAGCATATTTAGATGTTATGGAAGTACCAGCCGCAATAGAAAAATTAACAAGAGGGGAATTATTTGACGTAGCAAGAAGAAATCTCTCTGGTGATCCACTGCTAGTTATTGCAAGTGCAGCAGGTTACTCCAACAGATATAGTCATTTAGCACCAAAAACGGCATTATAATATTATTCTAACATTATCAAAATCATCTATCTTATTATTTTTAATCTTAATACCTTCTTTTTTCAATAATTCTGCTTTCTTTTTCAGGCCAGAAGCAAAACCTACCAAATGCCCGTTGCTTCCCACAACTCTATGGCATGGAACTTTTGGAGCATGGGGGTTTTTGTTCAAAGCATTGCCTACAGTCCTGTAAGCCTTAGTTCCCATTTTTTGGGCTATTGCTTTGTACGTTGTCACTCGGCCTTTTGGGACTTTTTTGCATAATTCATAGACTTTCTTCTGGAATTTGGTTATTTCCATTTTTTAATTAATTATTTTTGAAATATTGTTTAAATTATTTTTATTCTGCTGCTTTTTGTATTGTTTTGCGGCATTGATTATTTTTATATTGTTGATTTTTATATTATTGTTTTTTAAGATTGTTAGAATATTCTTGGAAATCAAAAAATCGCAGAACTGGGTTACATTGCCTGGTTTCAATACGTAATGGGCTCTTTCAAAATCAATCATGACAGGCTTGTTTTTTTTATTGACCAATATATGCTTTAGAGGGTGGGACATCTCTTCTTTGTTTATTTTTAATTGGTCCATTATGAATAACTGCTCAAACATATTTTTCAGCATTTTTTTTATGTTCTCCTTTCCATTGATTTTTAGGTAATCAGAAATAAAATAACCTTCAACAAACTCATAAACAAAATAATCTTTGTCAGAAAACAATAGCTTAGGGCCTATATTCTTTTTATTCAATAATTTTAAAAATTTTATTTCATTACTGATTCTCAAAATAGCTTCGCTTTCCGGGTTTTTGAGCTTTATTGCTGCTTTTTTGTTCTTGTAAGTTCCTGTGAAAATAAAGCCTCTTTTTCCCTTTGCATGGTATTTTAGGTTTTTTATGCCCTTTTTTTCTAATTTTTTTAATATTGCAGATTTGTTGATTTTATAGACATACAAATCATCAAAGAAAATATGCTTCTTAGCCAATTCTTTAAATTACAGCAGATTATTTTGAATAAATCCATTAACATTTTCTTTTTTTGTCAATGATGAAAAAACAATTAAGGTTATTCCCCCAGTTTTTAAAAAGTTACAAACCTGATTAAGAAATTTTTCTATCGCTTCATAGCCTTTTTTTCCTCCCTCTGTTGTTAGGTCCTTAAGTTTAAGTTCACTGGGGAGGTAAGGGGGGTTGAATACTATCGTGTCAAATTTTTTGTTTTTGATATTATTAAATAGGTCTGATTTTTGAAATTTAATTTTTTTATTTTTGATGTTTTTTTTATTGTAATCAATTACCGAGTTTTGGATATCTGTTGCAATAATTTTTTTTACTTTGCTTGATTTTGCGGCTGCTATTGCCTGAATTGCAGAGCCTGTACCAATATCTAAAACAGAGCCTTTAGCGTATTGTTTAACATAATGCTCTAATAAAGTGCTGTCTTCTCTTGGTTGGTATATATTTGCCATAAATGGACCTGCCGAGATTTGAACTCGGACTATCGCCCTGCGAAGGCAACGTCATGCCGGGTTAGACCACAGGCCCTTAAAGAAAAAGCTATTTTTTGCTGTTTTTTAATTTATTGCTTTAACTTATCCAAAACTAGTGCAACCAACTCCTTCGGCTCTGAAGAATAAACAATGTTTTTACTTTCTCCTCTTTTATCGCAAATTTCTGCTATTTTAGGCAATAAGGGCGTAATACCGCGGGAATTTTCTAATATTCCGATTACTTTATTGTAATGGAAAGCAATTGTAAACTCGTTTAAGCTTCCTGTCTGGCCGGAAATTATTATTATTGCATCTGCCTCCTTAACTAAAGGATAATTTCTTCCAGGAACACCTAAATTTGTATATTCAATTTCAGTAAAGCCTTGTGTTGGGAATGAGTATTTTTCTATATGATCTTTTTCATCTTTTGCAGGGCTTACTCCAAAAACCTTGCCATCAACAGAAAAAGCACCTTTAGCAGTTTCATAAGGATAGCCTTTTCCAGCTCCAGTCAGCAATAAGATATCGTTTTTAGCTATCTCTTCTCCAATTTCAAATGCTTTTTTTGCTATTTCTTTATCTGTTATTGAACTGGAACCGCATACTGCAATTTTCATAGAAATAGTAGGAGTTCTTAGTTATTTAAGTTTTTTACCATTTCCTTAGCAGCCTTGTTAATGTCTTTTGCATTATACAAAGCTCGGCCTATGATGGCATGCCAGCTATTACCTGCTGCTTTTGCTCCTTCAGCGATATTTCCACCTTGCGCAATCAATCCAGGAGAATAGAAAACAGGTTTTATGCCTCTGGCTTCAAGAAATGCCTTGTACAGTTTTATCTTTTCCGGCTTGTTTCCAGGAACAACAAAATCATTTATTTTTTCTTTAGCAGCAATTTCATAAATCTTCAATGCTTCTTTGTCACTGATAAAACCACCATCAGTTTCCAAAAATGCCTTGTGAGTCATTTCTCCACCCACAATAACTCCAAGCTTTTCTTTTTTGCAGGCTTTTATCCATGCTTTTTCGGTTTCAGGGCCAGTAAAGGGAAATAGTATTACAGCATTTACTCCTTTTACAGCTTTAGCAAATTTCTTTCCTAAGTCAGGTATGTCTGTAGCAGCTTTCTGGTGGTCGTAAATGATTGGAAGATTAGTATATTTCCTTATTGCATCAACAACAGCAGGAATACCATAAGGCAGACATAGTTCTAACCCAATTTTGTAAGCCCCAATACCTTTAACAGAACACGTTTCTTTAACTAAAGTTTTCAGTTTTGCCAAATCAGAAACATCGCAGCTAGGAATTATGCTTTTGTTCAGCTTTATTATTTGCATTTTATAATCTACTTTTATTTGTTCTGTTCCAAATAATCTAATATATCCTTATGCTTATCATCATCAATCATATTATTGTCTTTCATATAATTCAATAATTCTTTTAACGTAATCAATGAATGCAGCTTAATATTTTCTTTAGCGAGAGCCTCTACACCACCCTGCTCCCTGTCTAGGACGATAAGAACATCTTCAACAACTCCACCTGAGGCTTTTATCCCATCAACAAATTTTAGTTTAGAATAAGCATTAGTTGCCATATCATCAATTAAAATAACCTTTGCATCTTTTTTCAATACACCTTCTATCTGCTCCTGCCTTCCATAACTTTTCTGCTTTTTTCTAACATAAATCATGGGTATCTTTGTTTTCAAGGAAATTGCTGTTGATAATGGTATTCCTGCTGTCTCTGCACCAGCTATAACTTCCGGCTTTAGCTTTTTCACTACTTTAACTAGCTCTTCTGTTGTAACAGCCATTGAATCCGGATAAGAGGGCAGAATCCTCAAATCAACATAGATCGGGCTTACTAAGCCAGAGGCTAATGTAAATTCTCCAAACTTTACTACCTTTGCATCTGTTAATGCTTTTGCTATTTTTTCATTCATTATATGAGACCTCTTTTGCAACTATATTATTAATTTTTCCATTATCAAACACTATATTTCCATTTACTATGGCTGTTACAGGCCATCCTTTCAGTTTCCAGCTGTCAAACGGGCTCCATTTGCATTTTGTAAACAATTCGTTGTTTTTTACCTCTTTTTCCAGATCCAGATCAATAATTGTTAAATCAGCATCAAAACCTTCTTTGATGAAGCCTTTGTTTTTTATTTTGAATATTTTTGACGGGTTTTCACAGCATAACTGCACTAATTTCTTTAATGTTAATCTTTTTTCATTTACTGCATTTAATAATAATGGCAGCATTGTCTCGCATCCAGGAACACCATATGGGTAATTAGGGGTGAGTTTTTCTTCTTTAGTATGAGGTGCATGGTCTGTTGCTATTGTATCAATTTTTCCATTATGAATGCCTTCCCATAGTGCTTTTTGGTCTTCTTTTGTCTTTAAGTGAGGTTTCATTTCTGCAAAACTTCCAAGTTCATTTACATTTTTTGCAGTCAAAAATAGATGATGAGGGCATACTTCAACATAAATTTTGTTTTTTATTTTCTCTTTTTTTGTATAATGGAGCTCTTCTTGTGAGCTTATGTGGCAGAAGTACAAATCATTATTGGAATCTTGTATTAGCTCTATTGCGTGCAGGATGTGCTCGTTTTCTGCATGTACAGCTATTGTTTTGTTGCTTGTGAATATATTTTTTAATGAGTGTTCATTGTCTATCATTAAGTTACCTGTGGTAGATTCCATGTAAACCTTGACAGATGCTATATCCTTTACTTTTTGTATTTCAGCTATGTTGTCATCAGTTGAGCCGAAATGGAAGCCATAGTTAACAATGCTTTTTTTCGCAAGCCTTTTCTTTTCATCCAGTCTTTGCAAATTAGTTGTTGGCGGCTGGTTATTAGGCATATCAAGAACTGTTGTAATGCCACCAGCTGCTGCAGCCATGCTTCCTGTAAGAAAATCTTCTTTTTGAGTCTGGCCTGGCTCTCTAAAATGAACATGAGAATCTATTAATCCTGGAATTATTATCTTGTTTTTTGCATCAATTGTTTTGTCAGCTTTTAATTCCTGGTTTGTTATTTTAGTTATTTTATCTTCTTTAATAAAAATATTTTTTCTAACTAATGCCCCGTTCTTGTAGATTTTTCCGTTTTTTATTAATAGTGACATTTTATACTCGCGAGGAATGATAATCTTTTAGTGATGCCTTTTTTCCGCTCTTGAGCCTTGCAAAGTTTCCAAACTCAGACATCTTACTTAATTGTTCTGAGGTAAAGACAGGACCGTCTTTGCATACTAATTTATCATTGCACATACATGCCCCGCATACTCCAAAGCCGCATTTCATGATTCTTTCTAAACTTGCTTCACATTCTATTTTATGTTTATTGCATATCCCAATAACTTTTTTCATCATTATTTCAGGACCGCAAGTATAAACTATTTTTATTTTGTTCTTAGCTAAAACTTCTTCCAGGATATCTGTTGTAAAGCATTTTCTTCCGCAGGTTCCATCATCTGTTGCAATAAGCATTTTTTTGAATCTTTTTTGGTAAAGCAGGCAATCTTTGTTTCTTGCGCCATTTATTATGATTGGGTTCTTTAATTTGTCAATCAAGACAGATAAAGCAGCCATCCCTATACCTCCGGCAACAACGCAGGCATTGCTTTTTGCAGAAAATCCATTTCCATAAGGACCTCTTATTCCAACTTTATCTCCTTTTTTTAGTTTTAATAAAGCATTGGTAAACTTGCCTACTGCACGTGTTGTAAAGGCAAATTCATTCTTTTTATGATAAGAAACAGCCATTGGCTTTTCATCTACACCTGGAAGCCAGACCATAATAAACTGGCCAGGCTTAAAATCTAAAGAATATTTGAAGAAAAATGATTTTACATCTTTCCCTTCCTTGACAATTTTGCTTATTTCCAGCATTTCTGGAATGTTTTTGCAGTGTCCGCATGTCATTTTATTTATGAGCGCAACCTCTTATCTCATCTAAATTTTTTACTTTATTCTTTTTCATCCATGATTCCATTTCATCACATACTTTTTTGAATACATCAATTCCCCTGTAATAAACAGCTGTTCCTATTCCTACAGCAGTTGCTCCGGCCATTATCATCTCTATAGCGTCTTTTCCATTGGTAATTCCGCCTGTACCTATGATTGGTATCTTTACTGCTTCATAGATTTCATAAACACATCTTACTGCAATCGGCTTTAATGCGGGCCCTGAGAGGCCTCCTGCTTTGCCTGCAAGCACTGGCTTGCGCGCATCAATATCAATTGCCATGCCAGTTGCAGTGTTTATTGCTGTTATAGCATCTGCACCTGCTTTTTCTGCTGCTTTTGCTATTTCATTTATATCATGGACATTAGGGCTTAGTTTTACGCTGACTGGAATTTTTCCGGAATTTTTCTTGACAATTTTTGTAATTTCAGCAGTTAATTTTGCATCAGCATGGTAAGGCTTTCCATAATCCAGATTAGGGCAGGAGATATTTACCTCAATCATTGCTGGTTTTAGTGAAGCCATTTTTTTTGCTACTTCTCCAAATTGCTCAATTTTGTAGCCATAAATGCTTCCTATAACAGGGATGCTTAAATTGTCCAGTCGTTTGAAATCCTTAACTGCATTATCTATTCCTTGTCCTGGAAGGCCAACTGCATTTAGAAAAACATCATCACAACCAATCATTGTAGGATTTTTATTTCCAAGCCTTTCTTCATGGCACAAGGATTTCAGGGTTACAGCTCCTGCACCATTTTTCCCTACCCTATCTGCACAATCCTTGGTAACACCTAAAATTCCAGAAGCCAAAACAGTAGGGTTGCGTAGCTTCACCCCGCATAAATTTGTTTTAAGCATTTTATAAAAGTGATATGTCTTCTTTCTCCATATTTCTTTCACAGTAATGGCATCTTACCTTTAATGGATTCTTGTCAAGAACGTAGAATTTAGTTGTTACTTTTTCATTATTTGTAACGCAATTTGGATTAGAGCATTTGATTATTTTGTTCATTGTTTCCGGTATTGTTACCTTTATTTTTTGCTTTACATCATAGTCTTTTATGATGTTGACTGTGGCATTTGGAGCTATCAAGGCAATTTTATCAACTTCCTCTTTTGTCAGGCTTTTTCCACTGATTTTTATAATGCCTTTTTTTCCCATTGTCCTGCTTGTCAGGTTTGTTGCTATAGAAATCATGCCTCTTATGCCTTTAAGGTCAAGAATATCAATTACTTTTAATGTTGCATTGCTTGGAATATGGTCTATTACACTTCCTTCCTTTATTGCTGATATGCTTAGTTCTTTTTTCATTTTTGTGCACGCCTGCACACTAGCGTATGGGGATATCTGCGACATCCCGAGACTAATGTTATGTTTTTCATTTTATTTTGCCTAAGACCAATGCTAATAGTGCTTTTCTGACTGGTATTCCGTTTGCTGCCTGCTCAAAGTAAACAGCGTGGTCTGTTTCATCCAGACTAGGATCTATTTCCCCAACTCTTGGCAGGGGATGCATTATCTTAAGGTCTTTTTTTATGTTTGGAAGCAAGCTTGTATCTAATTTATAGACTCCCTTATACTTTTCATATTCTACAGGATCAGGGAATCTTTCTTTTTGTATTCTTGTTACATAAAGTATATCCAGTTTTTTGCTTACTTTCAGCAAGTTTGAAGTTGTTATAACTTTTATTTTCTTTTTCTTTAGGTCATCCAGGTATGTTTGGGGCATCTGCAGTGCATTTGGAGCTATAAAGTAGAATGTTGGGTTAAAATATGATAGGGCAGTTGCAAGACTATGGACTGTTCTGCCGTATTTCAAGTCTCCAAGTATTCCTATATGCAAGTTGTCTAGTTTGCCTTTTACTTTTTGGATTGTGTAGAGGTCAAGCATTGTTTGTGTTGGGTGCTGGTTTGCACCGTCACCTGCATTAATTACAGGCTTTGATGATGCTTCTGCAGCAAGCCTTGCAGCACCTTCTAAAGGATGCCTTATTACTATGGCATCAGCATAGGCCTCGGCCATTTTTACACTGTCCCATAAGGTTTCGCCTTTTTTAACAGATGTCATTTTTGAGCTTGCAAAACCCATCACTTTGCCGTTTAGCTGCTCCATAGCAGACGTGAAGCTCAATCTTGTCCTTGTTGACGGCTCAAAGAATAATGTTGCCAGAATATTGTTTTTCAGCAGATTTGAATCTGCATTCTTTTCCATTGATTTTGCAGTCTTCAGAATAAATAATAACTCCTGTTTTGAGAAATCGTGTATCGAAATTATATCCCGATTTTTGAAGTTCATATTAAAAAAATAATACTCATATGGTTATTTATAAATCTTATGTTTTCCAGTATACACTATTGGTCGAACTAAGGCAGAAAAATTGAAAAGAGAAAGCTATACTGAAACCTCAGTACCATACTGGGAAAGAAATAGGGGTTTATAAAGGTTTCTTTGATTTTCGCTGGTTTTGGATTTTGTTTTATATTGTTGTTATAATGTAGAATTAACTTTTTATTCCACTAACCGCTAGTTCTTCAAGAGTTTCCACTGTTTCTTCAGTTTCAGTGTCTGATTGCGGTTTGCTTCCATTATCATCTGATTGGACTTTATCCCCATTCTTGATCCAATTTTCATAAAATGCAGCTCCTTTTGGTTTTAATAGAACCTTACTCTTACCTTCTACTGTTGTAATTGATAAATAACTATCACCTGATAACTCTTCTAAACCTTTTTTTAAATGCTTTACGTTTCCTGAAGATCGTAATTTTGCTGATAGACTTTCATATGATGCAGGTATTCTTTCTATATTTCTATTTTTGTTCCAATAAAGAGCTTCTATTATTTTAAATCTAGTATGTGAAGTATCATTGTATTCTGGGCTACTTGATACTGCACTTACTGCACTTGCTACACCTTCTC